>Ga0265595_1001706_pt1 | contig 16292 bp, 19 predicted proteins | sample saktaG_15_FD_190148 | JGI IMG/M metagenome (GOLD analysis project Ga0265595, IMG submission 190148) | Saline water microbial communities from Sakinaw Lake, British Columbia, Canada - sak_2013_06_06_50m | ecosystem: Environmental > Aquatic > Non-marine Saline and Alkaline > Saline ... | reverse complement strand
CATTCTGTCAAATTTAATAAATGTCTGGTCTTATTGTTAAAAATTGGGGCAGTAAAAAGAAGGGCGTAACCCCTTTTACCGCTCTATTTTAAATTGTGACACAGTCTGATTGCGAGCCCCCAAGGGGCGCGGCAATCTCAGCCAATCTATCCGTCTTATCATCTGTTTTGTCATATGCTAATTTCATTGGTAAAAAAACACCTTCATATAATCCCTTCGTTTTTCAAGATGTTGACATAGGCATTTGAAATATTTGTCTTACCTCTTAACCATCTGCTGAGCGTTGCTTCTGGTATGCCTATCTTTTTTGCCAACTCCCACTGGCGGAGATTATTCTTTTCCATGTGCTGCTCTATCTTAGCTAATATCCCCTTCTCTGTCATTGTTTTAATGATATCATATGCCTTGTCATATGTCAAGAGGTTTTTTAAAATATTCTTCTCCTGCAAGGTGCGAGGTAATGAGGGCATTTAACTACATCTGCACCCATACAAAAATCGTATCCAAGAAATTCGCCAAACAAATCATCCATTAATGGCCTCTTTAAGAAATGCTGTCTGTCAATGCGTCAAAGTCATTGGCTACCATAAAATTGACATCAGCATCTAGTGCTTTAAAATGCTCTCTTCCGCAGTCTATCTTTGCTTTCTCTATCGGTCGTAAAGCATCCGTGAACAAGCTTCCTTTTGATTCAACAACAAAATACAGCTTCTCTTCACCATTTCTCTCTATCAACACAGCCCAATCAGGATTATAACTGCCTAATGGGGTGTCGATCTTAAACCATGTAGGCAACTTAGCATACACCTTCACATCATCGCTTCTCTCAAAAGCTTCAGCAAATTGAGATTCAACATCAGAATCATAAACTATATGAGTATAGACTGACTTCTTTGCCTCAATCATATTCTTTGAAAGGTATCCATAGAGCTCCTTATCCTCAAAAAGCTCCTGAGCCCAATAATAGTCATCACCAATCTTATGATATTTTATTCCATCAACAATAAATCTACGCATAGTGCGCCTGATAATCTGTATCGTTTCATCAATAAACTTCTGAGGATTGTTTTTAAAATCCTCTAAACGATTACTTTTAATTAAAATATCGACTATTGCCCTGCGCGTAAGATTGGTTTCGTTCTGCAAATAGCTTACAATATCTGGCAATACATAATCACGAGCACCATATACATGGACGGCTTCTCTTACCTCATTGCTCACAACGCCTCCACGAGTAATACCAGTCAGATCTCTGCGGTATATAAATTTTGTTTTACCAACGATCAAATTATCTCTCATCTCTTTAGCGCATTCATCTATGAGCTCTTTTGCGTTAAAATCAACGCGATAAGTTGTCTTGTGCTTAATGCGACCCCATAATTCCTTAAACTCCTGGCTCAAATATATCGCTTTATTGAGTTTAACTTCTTTTCGGTCATCGGCATTCTTAATATTCAGCTTACCAGTAAGGTGAGTAAGTATTTTAAGTACCTGCGGATTAGCATTCTTGTATTCATCAGGTAAAGATACTGCATTTTCCTTAAGATCTTTCTTGAGCTTATCTAAAACCTTGCCTTTATCATTAATATACTCATTACCCAAAAGATTTTTCCAGATAACTTCCGAAGCCTCTGCGCCAAGATACTTTTCTTTTCCCTTCTCATCCCCGTTTTTTCAGCGACAGTGACCTCAAGTAACAAGGTTAATTAACTTTAGGCTGTAAGGTGCCTAAAAATGTAGTATACTACCTAAAAGGAGGTCACCATTGGAACCTATTATAAATACAAACTCAAAGAAAGAACGTTTAAAACTCACCCCGGAGCAGCTCTTCAACATATACCTGGAGTGCAACGCTCCAGGCGCTCCGGTAAAAGAGATCCTGGAACGCCACGGTTTAAGGCCATGGGATATGGTTGCCATACGCAAAAGAATCAGAGCCGCAGCCATGGAGGTCATTGCCAATCCAAAAAAACAGGGGCGAAAACAACAGGTCATATCCGTAGAACAGTATCAAAGAGCGCTAAAAGAGCTCAACGAAACCAAAGACGCGCTTGCGGCTGTGGGGCACGAGCTGTCCTTGTTAAAAAAAAGAACGAGTTAGGGCTTAAGGGGCCATTAAACGGCCATTTCAAGCAAGAGGTCAAAAGAACTGTGGTTAATGTCATAAACGAAGCTGCCGCTTGCGGCCTTACCCAGAAACGTGCCTGCGGGATATTCGGGATTACTCCCAGAAAATTCCGCAGATGGGCGAACCCGCAGCCGGTTAAACCCCGGACTGCATGGAATAAGACGCTTGCGCATGAACGCAATACTATTGAAGCCGCTGCCTGGACACCTGAGCTTCTCGGCAAGCCTGTAAGCCATATCTTTGTTTACGGGCATAAATCAGGCAGGTTCTTTGCTTCTCTGTCAACGATCTACCGCGTACTAAAAGCTAAAAACATGGTTGAACCAAGAAAGCATTGGCATAGAACAACGCCCTACGTCAGCGCTCATTCGCTCTTAGACGAAGGCTTTTCGCTCCTTTGCTACGATGGCACGCAGTTTAAGACAGATTCCGGTATAATCGTCTGGGCTATCTCTGTTATGATACTACCTCAAAGATACCTGCTTCATATCGGGCATGCCATAAATGGAATATCATCAGGCGATCTTACGCAATCTGTCAAAGAAGCTTACGCCTTGCTGCCGGAACACTTGACCACAAAATTGCTTGCTCATTCAGATAGAGGCTCTGCCATGAAATCATCGTCTACAAAACAGACTATCAAAGAACTTCTTGGCGCACCCGTCCACTTTGGGCGGCCCCATACGCCTGATGACCAGGCATGGATAGAGGCATTTATTAAGACACTCAAATATCACAGGGATGCTCCACAGTCATTCAAGCTGGTAGATGATATCCTTCAATGGCTCAATCGTGTCCCTGATATCTACAATAACGACCCTCACAGTTCCTTAAGCTACGTTACCCCGCTTCAGGCGCTGTCAGGCCAAAAGGAGGTGATCTTAAACCAACGGAAACAAAATCTTGCAACAGCTCGTATATTGCGTTATACTGCATGGAAAGCGAGTCGTTCTTTGCTGTTTCCAGAAGCTTCAGAAGTAGTTATGCAATCTGCTTGAGGTCAAACTCGCTGAAAGATTCCGCCGAACGAGCGACATGGTAGCTGATATTTTCCATTTCATGTAAAAACTGGCTTGTACAATATAAATATCCATTCAGTAAAAGCATTTGAGCGCATAATGTTATTGCGATACGTTTATTCCCATCCTGAAAAGAATGAAATTTACAGGCACAAAAAAAGAGATGTGTTAATTTATCTTCAAATGTCGGATAATAATCATCATTTTTAATATGTTCAAGAACGCTGTCCAGTTTTCCAAGTTCTAAATGCCCGTGACTGCCGCCACCGCTTATATCAATAGTTTTTCGATGAATCTCAATTGCCTGATCCAAAGTAAGATAGATAATTGACATACGTCTTACTCTCTTTCCTTCAAACGCTTCATCACATCTTTCGCCTCCTCAAGACGTTCCACAAGCTCTTTGCTCTTTTCTCCCAAAAAACGCTCAAATTCATCACGCTGAATAGGCGTAACATATTCCTTTAGTTGTAAATGTAACGCGTCACGAAAAGCCAAATCGCGGCTTGCCATTTTATTTCTTGCCTTCTCAACAAGAGGTTTCCATAATGCTTGCGACTCAAACTCGTTAAACAATGTATCAACCTCATGGCTACTAAGTTTACGATTAACCTTATTAAAATACTCTTCTATAAGTTTACCAAAACCATACTCATAAGACGAAACTAAATCCAAAATTTCTGAATAAAAAGTATCGCGAATCCGTTCTTTCTCATGCAATTTCAATACTTTCCTGTATTCATTAGCATTTTCAATAAATATGCTTTTATAGATTTTATCCGTATATAGTGGATATTTAAAAGAGCCCATATCAACGTATTTATTCAAAGCGTCAGTAAATTCTTTTCTATAATTTTCTTCTTCAAAATATGAATGAATAAAATCTTCATCTCTCTGGTTTATATACTTAGTTCCGCCACCTGTTTTTATATTTATTGTATCGATTACAATATCTAAAATGGTTGTTCTCAGTAACGCGGCACGGTCACTTTCTGTCAAAAGCATAGCGATATTCAAGAAAGCTCTAAAATCAAATACCCCTAAAACTGTCGTTTTGGTAACGAAATCTGTTTCGTCACCAAAAGTGCCAGAAATAGCTAACTTCATATCTTTCAGACGTTTACCGCGCAGAATTTCGTACCCATTTTGGCGCAATTCTTCCCCGCATTTTTCAATATAATTGTCAATTGTTCTTGAGGTTACTTCAAAAAATTCAGCAACCTGCTCTTTTAAAACAACTGTCTTACCTTCAAAAGGAATACCTTGAATATGCGTAGCCTTTTCAATTTCTGCCAAAGCATACGGATTATTTAGAATATTTTGTCTTTCAATATTTGAATTTGTAAGGTCTTTACTCATTTTTTCACTCCCTATATACTTTTTACTTCATCAATGCCATGTTGTTTTAATATCTGAACAGTATTGGTTTTAACAGCATCATCTTCAAAACTTGCATCAGAAAAAACAACACGCGCTACTTCGGGGTTAAGCTCTTCTTTTAGCTTTGCTATTCCTTCCACAACATCAAGCGATATATCTTTATCCAAACAAACTATCAACGCGCCTAGACCGATAGAATAAACTGTTTTTTTGCAAATTTTTCTCTCTTCAATAGGTAAGGTCAAATCAAGCCCATACTTCAATAGGATTTCATAAAGTACATCTTCAGCAGAGCGATCCTTCTTTATATTGTCAACGGAGTCCAATAAGCTTTTCTCGAGTGTATCAAAATCACTGTCCCAAGCCTTAATATTTGATGAATCAAGTTTGAGGACTTTAAATCCTAAATCACCTTTGTAAGTTTTATCTTCTTTCTTTATCTCATCTATTACTCTTCGAATTCGTTCCTTGCCAATATGAGCAATAGTTTTATAGCCAGCCTTAAAGGCTTCTGACTTTTCATCGCATAGTTCAGGAAATTGAACCATGATGAATTTGCGTCTTGCTCCATCACGCACATTTAAGTCTAAAATTGAATGCGCGGTTGTCGCGGACCCTGCAAAAAAATCTAATATGATTCCACCCTTTGTATAATCACCCAAGAGAACTATTTTATTCAACAGAGTAACGGGCTTTGGATTGTCAAAAATATTCTTGCCATTAAATAACTTTTTAACCTCCTGTGTACCATTTGTTGTCGTACCAGCATCATCCCACCACGTTTTGCTAACTCGCCCTCTTTCCAAAGCTTCACTTAGAAATCTTTTTCTTTGAGGGCCAGCTTCACCACTTACGCCAAAAACGATTCTATCATCTGTTAAAAGTTCTTGAAATTTTTTATAGTCATTCTTCCAGCTACAGCCAGGATTAGGTTTATAACTAACACCTGTCTTGGGATTTTTAATCTCATATTGCTGATTAGGCCTCCAACTAATATACCATATGCCCTGCACCATCTTTGTAGTGTTCTGCGCGGTATCTGCAATATCCTAGAGGTTGCTCTTATACCATACTCACCTATCTTCTCAAAAGCATGCTTCTTCTGTTCATATGCATAATGGCCTTTCCTGCCAAGGCAATCAAAATAATCTTTCTGTTCCTGGTAAAACATATCTTGCATAGCTATTATCTGCTGTTTATTATAATTGCTTCTCATTTGAATGCCTTCGGTGTATCCTTATCTTTAGAAAGCAAGTCCAAAGCTGTCTTAGCTGGTGTAAGTTTGTTCTTGATGTCTAATATGTGTTCTTGGTTCATACAATCTTAATCTTTGACATTTCGGCTATTCCTTCTATATTCTTATAAATATAATATCTGCCAATAATTTTTGCAAGTTTAAACTCTAAGCTGTTTTTATTCCATTCAAAATGACATGAACCAGTACTATCTACCGCTACTTTTTCGGGTAGAGGGACGAAGATTCTTGTTTCATCACAATATACAAAGGTTATTTGCTTAATTTCAACGCCCCTTATTTTAAGAAGAACTGGTTGACTAAAAGCTTTCCTATTTGGATAGATATTAGCCCATTCTTCTTCAAAATCGTTATGTTCAGATGATAAGTCTATCTGGTAAAGGTCGTTATCTTCACAAACCCATCTTCCTCTATAACCAATATATTCTTTTTTCCACTTCCCATTTTCTACTAATTTTTCAAATGTTTTTAGGTTGTCATCTTCGTGTATTGAACACCATTTAAAAATTGCTTTGCGGGTTGTCGGTATAGTTAAAAGGACTCCAAGTATAGTAAAAACTCCAAGAAATATGCTTAATAATACCATTATGCACTCCTTACTTACAGTAATAACTGTCTTTTTTTTGTATTCTACACCTCTTTTTCATAAGAGGCAAGTGGAATTAGTAGAAAGCTCTACCACTAAATCGCACCAAAAAAGCACCAAAAACACCAAAACAGTGCTATATGAAATATAGTAATACCTCGACTAATGTTGAATACGCTTGAGATATAATTACTTGATTTTTATAGGGGTTATGTAAATTATGGTGGAATTGTGATTAGATTTGACCGAATACTTAAAAGCTATGGCGGAGAGAGGAGGATTTGAACCCTCTTGATCAGCAGTAGGCTGGCACACTTTTCATCAAAAACACCTATTTTTAGCTATTGCAATACCTTGACTAAACTGTATACATATTGCTATGTTACTACTTGAATTTTATAGGGTTACGATGGATTTAGTGTGTTGTAGGCGGAGAATTTGCTCGTGCTTTAAAATTTATAGTCATAAAACAAACTCTTTAGCTTTTCTCTTGGCCTGTCATCCTCCGGCCAAGACCTTATTCCTGATATTTTCTTCTTTTCGGTCATTCTTTTATTATTTCCCAATGCCCGCCTTTGTCTGGGCCGATACGCCTTAGAAGTGCCTTTTCCTTTAACTTCTTAATATTCTCTTTTGTCTTACGCCCTGAAATACCAAGTATACCGGCTAACTCCAACGATGTTATATGCGGATTTTTACCAACTGCTTCTAAAATCTGTCTTTGATTTGCAGTGACCTTTTCAGTGACCTTTTCAGTGACCTTTTGCCCCTTAACCTGCTTTATTGCTGGCCGATAGAATGTCACCACAAACCCTGTCTTGATATTCTCGAATGTCACCCTCACGCCCGCGGCTTTACATTCATCAACAATGCGCTTAAAGCCAGAGCCCCAGCGTTCGATGTCTTTCGCATAATAAAAAGTGTCGGCGATCAAAGGATTACGCGGGATACTTTTTTCTCTGCCCTTGATAAATTCCTCCGGCGAGTGGTCATAGGGGAACTGTCCTGGGTTGTATATCTCAATTCTATCGCGATAAACTGCCAGCTCGTTGTCGGAAGGATTGTTAAAATCGCGATGGCAGAGGGAATTAACGATAGCCTCACGTACAGCCTCGACCGGTACCTCTGGCGTTTCGAGTCGTTTAAAGTCAACTATCTTGGCGCGCCAGTTAATGTGCTCTTTGACATAGGTTTCGCATTGAGCGATCAGGTCAAAAAGTGTTCCTTTAAAAGATTGGATATCCAAAAACGTTGTCTTTTCATCCGTGGCAAAAATAGCAGCGCGCACTTCAATACGATTGTCTTTACAAAATAGCGCCCTGCCCGCGTTAAGTAGTTTTTTAGCTTTAACCAAATGGAGTTTATTAAGAACATTGCGCGCCGAATCATACGCGTATTGAATACGCCCGGCCTTACGGCCCTTATTAATGAACCCTTTAATCGTTGGGATATCTGCTTTTAATACGGAAAAATTGGAAACCTCAAAACCCCATGAATAAATATAGTTACTCTTCTTTTCAACTAAATGCTTAAGCTCGTTGACTGAGAGCTTTTTATTTTCCTCTCCCATGCGTAAATAGTACCGTCCGCGGGCTGAATACACAGCATCATGGCCGCTGACTTTAACGACAATGCAGTTCTTGCCTTGTATCTTCTTGGCCTGAATATCCGGATAGACCTTGGGCTCAATCCAGTCACTAATGGCTTTCGAAATATCTTTTAAGGTTAAGTTGCCGATCTGCTGTCCCAAAATAGTACCGTCATCGTCAATGCCCAGGATTAAAGGGACACACAACTTAATTATACCTCTCTTTAGGCTTCGGACCAGGTCTATCCTTCTTTAATTTTATATTGAGCATGTTTTCGAGCTTTTCCACAAAACTGTCTCCGCCCAATGGCCGCCCAGTTCTTTCATATAGTTATCTCATCGCCTTGCTTTTCTTCTTTCAAAAACGTGGCGACAGAAGAATTGATCTCATTAAATGAAACCGGATAATAATTCCAAACCTCGACGCAGAGATTCACAACCAATGAATTCTCGTTCAATCGCTTTACCTTGTACTTTTCATGAACATGACCGCAGAAATTCCATGGAACGTTAAGATCCGCATCCTCAGCCCGGTGCGTCATGCAAATATCCTTGGCGCCATAATGGATATACATTTTCGTAATGATCGTCCTGAGGCTATTGTTCCGGTCGTGGTTGCCCTTGATAAAAATGAACTTGCCGTTCAGCCTTTTTTCGAACTGGCGGTACTTATCAACCCCGCCTTCTTTCCCACCTTTGAAAATGAAGTCACCCAGAAAAAAGACCATATCGTCGGGCTTAACTCTCTCGTTATGCTTTTTAATGATCGTTTCATTCATCTCCTCAGCCGTCTCAAACGGCCTCTTGCAATAGCGGATGATATTGAAATGCGAAAAGTGATAATCTGATGTCCACCAGTAATTCATTATTTAATCCTGTTAATCTCTTCTTCGGCCGTATTCAATTTTTCTAAAGATATTTCCTATCCATACAGGCGCGTAGCGAAGCTGTACGACTCCCAAGGTCAAGAAAATGGTTTGGAGTAAAGACCCAACCCCTATGCTTGCCATATATCCTGCTAACTACTTTATTATCAATGCTTTGCATAAATTTAGCACTCCTTTTTTGTCACAAATAATATGTCCTTTTTGTGACAAATTGTCAAGCCTCTTCTTCTTTCTGCGTTCTGTCTATGTTCGATCTATAAGCTCGACAATGCAATAATCCGGCGCCATCCTCACTTCCTTTTCCCGCGTTTCTTTACATATCTGATCCCTTTTTTAGTAAGACGGTATTTTTGTTTGCTACTGCGTGGTTTGTGCGGGAACGTCATCTCCAGAAATCCTGATACAATGAGCGGGCCAAGAACCTGGTCCCTGAACTTGGTGCGGTCTGATCTTCCCGCAATTTTCATAAGCTCAGTTATCCCGCTGTCAACCGAACATTTGCGCAATATTTCAAGTTGGTGCTGACTTAACGCCAACTTGGTGCCGACTTGGTGCTGACTTGGTGCCATCTCCAGCTGTGCCGCAGTCTTTTTGCGCCAGACCGTCAGGATAAAAAAGCCGCTGTCCAGGCGAAATTTAGGCGGTCTCAAGCCGGCTTTCCGGCAATTATCAAAAATATCGACTGTCCCTGTCCCGGCCTTTTCAATGTACTTTGTCAAGAACAGCGGCTCGGCGATCAGCGGATTCCCCGGATGGGATGAATGAGGCTTTGATAAACTATCGACCGTCAGCGGAGGCGGCAATGTCCCCGGGTTCCATATCTCAATGCGATCCGAAAAAAGCAATATTTCCACGCTGGCATTGCTTGTGTAATCGCGATGGGCAACGGCATTGACAATGCCTTCTGTAACGACTTCCTCAGGGATATCATATTCCACCGGGGCTTGCGGCCCGTGTTTGCGGGTGCCGACAGACCGGTTCAGCTTTGACATCACGAAGTCAACCGCCTGATCGACCATGTCAAACACCGTCCCTTTATAGATCTGATACGACGGTATCGGCTTTAATTTCTGCGTGCCGTGAAAGTGCATGCATTTCACTTCCGAAGTGATAAGGAATCTCTGGGGCCTGGCCCCAAACAGTAAGATCGCCGCGTGATTTGGTTTTTCTTTATCAAGAAGGTCCAGGTGGGTCAAGACGTCTTTGACAGGTGTCTGAAGGGGCAAAGCGTAATCACGCGAACTGCGGGCCTGGTTAAGAAACCAGCGGATCTTGTCTTCCGAAATATCCGATAACTCCGCATTGCGGCATTCCGTCGCGTCAAAGGGGCCGGTAACGATCCTTCCGGCCGAAAGAAGATAATGCACCAGGCTTGCGTAGACAGCCGCGTATAACTCCGGCTGCGTACTGAAGCGGCGCCGGATTAACTGCTCGCCGGCCGACCGGATCAAACCAAGCATTTTGGGGTGCCGCTTTGAATCATCTTCGCCCTTGATGAAGATCAGGCGGGGTTTTCCGAGATCGGTCGCCAAAAGAAACTCTCTGTGAGTCGGCGATTGCCCACCGCTGTCTTCGGGGCCATAATTATCGCCAAATAGCCCAAGGTATATATCACTGGCCTTCACCTCCTCCAAATAAACATCGTCCGCTCGGCGGCCGCTGGCAGGCTGAGATTCAAACAAAAACACTTCAAAGAATTTGCTTAGTAACGGATCGCCATTGATATAGTCTCTTAGCGCCAGGCGATCTGTTTTAAATTCCTTTTGCACGCCACTGACAAATATTTTATATTTCATCGCCACTTCCATTTCTAGGAATAGTCTGCTTACGCATCTTACTTATTTCCAATAAAAACCCTTCTTCTGAATTTCCCCGTAGAGGCGTTTATCTAAATCAAAATTGCTCCCGAAACCCGGTATTAATACCGTGCGGTATTTTCGTCCAATATATTCAAACTCGTTAAAGCCGTTCTGATTAAACAAATAATGCGGGATTCGCGTCTTTTTGCTCAATAGATAAAAGACCGCTGTAAAAAAAGTGCACATTTCGCGCTGTCCGGAACCTCCGAAGCCGCCTATACCGATCACCTCTTTGTCGCCGCCATTCTTTCGAATAAATAAACTTTCAACAGGGTTGCAATACCTGTATTCATCTCCGTTTTTCCAATACAGATTAGAGCGTCGGTGATATTCCATGCGAATGCGTTTCTTTGTCCATCGCGCCAGATTGAAGAATTTCTTACCACGTAATATCTTTATCGCCTGCGGCCGATAATGCATATTCATGATATGCTCATCGATATCCCCAATCTCCTCTCGCGCCTTCGCGGGACGATATCGCTCAAGATAGGCGGCGTACTCATTTTGGTCGATAAGATGTTTAAAGACCCATTCATCCAGCCGCGAGCATATTTCTTTCTTTGAAATATGCCAATACTTCTTCTTTCGCCAGGTGGATGGATCCGGATAATCGATTCTTATATGAATAACCTCCAGATCCTTCGCGTAAGGTTTAAGCGCGGCAACTCCTTCTTTTATGGTTGCCTTAAGATATCCGGAATGGTAAATTAAATTGTTAAATAATTCTGAGGGCTCTTTCATATTTTTTCTCCGGAAGAGCATGCAAGCAGAATGCCTTTTTTACACCTCATTCATTTCTCCTAAGATCTTGGGCTAATTTCATAGTCCTACTCCCATTTCCTATGCCTACATACTCTCCGTCACAGCTAAAAAAACAAATATCCTTTATGCCTGTCTCCTTAGCCATTTTCTTTTCTAAATCCCATATCTCCTTAGAGTGTCTGCCTTCCAATATTTCGAGGGCGTTCCAATATTTTTTTAGTATTTTTCTATTCGGGGCCTTCGTCTTGTATTTCTTTGCCATCTTTAGTTCCCCCTTATTATCTTTACCTTTTGTCCGGTGTTCCTCCGTATAAATCCGGAGTCAGATCTGACTGCCAATATTTCTTGGAATCAACATCCATTATCGTGAGCTTACCAGACCATCCGGCCCCGGTATCGATATTCCAGACATTGCACACATGAATCGGCTGTAACGTGTTATAAAGTTCAGTTGTTGTGTGGCCAACAAAAATGTTCTTGTACTTTCCTAATTGACATTTATGCCCCTCCACTTGCAACTTCCACGCCATATCAAGAAGCCTTCTATCCCAGACTAATACCTGCGCGCTGTGGCTCGCAAGCGATATGTCCGGATTAAACCCACCATGCACAAAGACCTGCTCATCGCGCTCGATCCAAAGCTGTCCGCTTTCTAAGAAATCGACATGAGCCTTCAGCATAGGGCCGCCATTATATGACGCCATTGTCCGGTCACCGCCCTGACTCGTCCATATCTTCGGCTTGTCGTCGCGCAAAGCCCAGTCGAGAGCCCACATATCATGATTGCCAATGACCAGATCACAGTGCTTAATCTTTAAAAACTCATCGATACACTTCTTAACGTCCGGATATCCGTCGCAAACATCACCCATCACGATTAGGCGGTCTTTTTCATAATCGAATTTCGAGCGCTCAAAACACTGCATCAGCGCCCTGTAAGCGCCATGAATATCGCCGATGGCGTACGTCTTCACTCTTTAACCCTTCGCAGTGCATCTTTGAGCTTATTAAATCTATCAAATATGTCTTGGCGCACATCATGAATATATTCATCAGAGCCGTTTTCCTGCTCTATGAGAAGATTTTCCCCTGGAAATAGTTTAGACAAGGCTCTTTCCTTCTTCCTTTAAGGTTTTTAATAAATACTCCGCGTGGTCTCTGCCTCTCTGTGGGAAATTATACAGGTCTAAATAAAGCTGGAGATCCGAAACAATATTGCAGCCTTTTATTGTCTGAGCATTAAAAAATACGGCATTTTTGTAGTATGGTTTTATTAAGTAGAAATTGCCGCCTTTTTTTAATTCTTTTAGGTCGAGAGCCTGCCTTAAGTCCAGCGAAATATTCCGGAAATTCTCGCTGGGCAAATAGCAGTATGAGGTTGGTGTATTTACGTAATTCGTTATAAAATTCGCTCCGGTGTGAAGCGTTAAGGCGTATTTTTTGGGCTCATTTTTTGACGCGAAATACTTCTTTAGACGACTTACAATATCGCCATGAGCTGAGTAATAAAGATGTGTTTCATTAAGCTCAAATTTATAAACCTTTAGCCATTCGTCGAGGAGTTCTTCTTTATTTTGCAATACACTGTGAGCCAGCCTGCCGGAACGAATTCCGCCAACAAACCCTTTCCTGTGCAATGTGGATAATACCATTGCCGCGCGCGCACGACTGACCCCAAGCTCTTTCTCAAAATCCCTGGCAACCCATTTCCTGTGGGCTTGAGACAACATGGCACGTATGATTATGTTGGCTTTATCACCTAAGAGTATCTTCATTGCAGTCGCCCCCCTCCTATAAATGTCCATTATTTAGTGGACATTTTCTATCAGTAGACATTTTATCATAAATTAACCCTTAGTCAAAAAAAATGTTCGTAGTATAGTGAATTATTACGATTACGCTGATTTAGCGGCGTTCACCGCGCGTTTCCAGTGGAGCATTGCGAGCAGCCCACCTATTTTTGAATTAGAAGTTTTTTATAACGCAGCCAATAACTTGACAAAATTCGTTTAAGATATCCGACCCCGTCTCTATTTAACAGTTTGGTCACGATACCTATGGGATGAAAAATTCTATTGATCAATACCTTTTTTTGTTGCCAAATCCCGATACGCCTCAAGCTGCGCAGGCGTAAACACCCTGGTACCATATGAGGGCCGAAGTATCGTACTTTGCCAACCTATATCGTTTTGGCCTTGAATCTCCGGGATCAATCCTTCTTGCCGGTATATATTGTAAAGATCCGTTCCAGGATAAGGGCAGGCAAGATAGAAGGCAGCCATATCAAGCCCGCAGGAGGTGGCATAGTCAATAGTTTGCATAATATCTTGCTCGGTTTCAAAAGGAAAACCGATAATAAATGAGGAATGGGTCAGAATACCTAGTTTGTTACAATAACTTATTATTTCTTTGGCTCGCTTCAGGTCAATATAAGTCTTCCGTATGAATTTCTGCGTCTGAAGAGAACCTGTTTCTATTCCAAAGGTAAGCTTATAGCAACCGCTTCGTTTCATTTTCGCCAGCACTTCCTCATCCAACGTAGAAATGGCAACCCCATTGGGCGTACACCATCTTATATCTATTTTTCTTCGAACGATCTCATCGCAAATAGCAATCATTCTTTTTTTCGAGAACGTCAGATTATCATCATAAAATGCGATCTCTCTGACGCCATACTTTTCGACCAAAAAAACTATCTCATCAACAACCTTCTGGGAACCATGCATTCTGTAGGTATGCTGCCAAACGCAATGGATAGCACAATAAACGCAATCAAAAGGGCAACCTCTGCTTGATATAATTACTCCGCACGGAAATCGCATTGAGTGCTCCCGCGTGTATTGATCGTTGAAATAGGCCTCCATATTGACAAGATCTCGCGCCGGAAAAGGAATGGTATCCAGGTCTTCTATAAACATGCTTGCTTTGTCTCTAACAGCTCCGACGATTCCTTTAATCATCACCCCGGCGACCTGAGACATCTCCTTACCTTCGGACAGGGCATTTACCGCCTCAGCCAAAACTCTTTCCCCCTCCCCTTTTACCACAGCATCTATATGGTCATCTTTCAATACCCCCTCTGGGAAAGAAGAAACATGGGCGCCGCCTGCGATTACAAACACATTTTTATCTATTAATTTCACGATTTCAGCAACATCGTGGAGACTTTGGTGATAAATAGAAAACATGGAAGATATGCCTACCAGATCAGGCTTGAAATCTTCCAATTCCTTCTTGAGCAACTTCTCAATATCCGCCTTTTGTGAACGCCCGTTAAAACCCGTTTCAGCAAAAACATCGAATATTCTGACCCTGCAAGATGAATGCTCTCTGACATAAGCAGCCAAATACATAAGCCCCATAGGTTCAGTACGACAGAACTCTAACGGCCGGATCAGCAGAACATTTATGATTTTACTCATATAAGCGTCCCTGGTTTGTTTTCTGCCGGTCGCAATCTATTCATTCGCGGCCTTTTAGACTGATCCTTTTTTAACATACATTTACCTTTACAGCATTCACCGCACGTTTCCAGTGGAGCATTGCCAACAAGAAAGCCATAGTCCGGGTGCGGTCTATACCTGATCTATGGGCTTCTATAATGCTTACCGCCGTTTTTTTATCTATTATATCGCTGATAAGGCTTACGTTTTCTCGCATAAACTCCTGAATCCGGGCATCCCTGAACCACCCAATGCTTAAATCATAAGTCGCATAAGGCGTATGCCGCATAAAAGGCGTCCAATAAAAAGGTGGGGCTTTAGGAAGCATCTTTTTCATATCAAAGCCGTTCTCCTCTGAAAAATCAAGAAGCTGCGGAAAGTTTTTTGCAATTGCATAGCGATGCCAGTTCGAGCCGAGTTTCCAGGTATTGTCCAGATTCCAGATAGCGCCTATCCATTTCCTGCTATGGTAAGGCGATCTCCAATTGCCGGTTGCCAGGTACATCTTGATGCCGTTAGCGTAGAAATTCGGCACTCTCTGCTCGAAATAGAATCTGGTAAGACCGGGAAGGAATTGTTTGTGACATAACCTTGTCAGCTGTTTTGCGCGGTTTGATGTTCCGACAGTATCAAGCTGGCTGGAAAATTCCGGAGCTAACCCGTTTAGCTCATTGTCGGCAAAAGTATGGTGCCTGCCAAGCTTAAGTTTCCAAAACAACGCAAGAGAATATTCGCCAAATATGTCTGCAAACTGCGCGAGACAGCCCTTATCAAAGTAATAAGACCTGGCAAATTCACCAAGCGTGCCAACAAAGAATGTGCGGTTCTTTTCTAATTTTGCCTTAAGCGGATAAAGATAGGTGTGCCAATGACAAGCTGGCTTGGTCCCGTTGGTCAGTGTTGAAATTTCAGCGCTGTTAGCAACAAAATCCTGCAAATCGAGAGTAATGATATCGTGTTTTAATCCGAATGCATCTGCAATTCTCCGGGTAACCTGCACATCAGAGCACTCATCAGTGCCAGTAGTGATCAGATGCGGTTTTATTCCCTGCTTAAGCATCGAGCTTAAGATCACCCGTGAATCAAATCCTCCTGACAAAGAAAGATATGGAGCATCGCCTGCCCAGAAGGCTATCTCTTCATTTAAAGCTGCTAAAGCTATATCCGGATCGGACTTTTGCCTTGGTATTAAATCAATATATGAATTCGGTTCAAGGCCTATCTTACCATTGTGAAAGTGTAGAACGCTACCGGCAGGAACTTTGCGGATATCTTTATGCAGGGTCGCATTATCAGTTAAGTTCTCCAGCTGGCAGAGATCCCCCAGTGCATTCCAATCCCATTTCCAATCTAGCCCGCTTTCTCTTAAAATATCAACGACTTTA
>Ga0265595_1001703_pt1 | contig 16303 bp, 18 predicted proteins | sample saktaG_15_FD_190148 | JGI IMG/M metagenome (GOLD analysis project Ga0265595, IMG submission 190148) | Saline water microbial communities from Sakinaw Lake, British Columbia, Canada - sak_2013_06_06_50m | ecosystem: Environmental > Aquatic > Non-marine Saline and Alkaline > Saline ... | reverse complement strand
TTATATTGAAAAAGCAAAAATAAAATCAGCCTAATTATTATAATTACTTCTAAAAAATCATTATTAACTCTAAGTTTTCAAACACTCAATAAAATAAAAAGAAAAAAAAGGATAAAAACCGAGGTTCAAATCCCCTTCATTTAACCGAAGTTAAATGAAAGCAAACAAAAACCGAAGTTCAAGTTTGCTACCTACCGAAGTAGATAATTTATTAAATTATTGAGGGTTTATAAAAGTTACTGACTACTATAAAAGGATAACATTTTATATATAACTTTTACCGACGACAATTTCCAAAAATTAAAATTCATGCGAGGGGTAGGATTTGAACCTACGAAGGTACTAAACCACAGGATCTTAAGTCCTGCCCCTTTGGCCACTCGGGAACCCTCGCATCTAAAAAACCTATAGATTTTCTATTTAAAAAATCTTTGGTTCTGTATCTATGACAGAAATTTATATAAACAATTAAAACTAAATTAGATTATGTATAGTTCAATTAAAACATTTTTAAAAAAAATCTTTGGAAAAGGATTAGAAACAGTAGTATCAGATTCTCAAAATCAATTAAGAAAAGATTCTCAAGCACATCAACATGTGTTAGCCATAGCATACACTTGCAATATAAAAAGCATGACTGCTAATAGTACTTATCATAGATTACCCTAGATAGGAAAGTAGGTTTCTAAAACAATAATGTTTAAATATATTTTTAATTAAATCTCAATATGTCTGAAAAATATTTATTACGTTTAAGCGAAAGGGATGATGGGAAGACTACAGACATACTTATACAAGGTATTTTACCAAGAGAAGGAGAGGATTTTAGAGTAGTACCCTCTAGGAGTCAAGAAATAGGATATTGCACAAGATATTACAAAGTTACAAGAGTTCTTCATACATTATTAGAAGACAAAGTTCAAGATAAAATGGGTAAGAAAAGGGGTACTACAGAACTTCCACAGGTTTATGCACAGAGAAAACAAGAGTAATCTCTACGATTATAAAAATACTCAAATTTCAAAATATAAAACACATTCTAAGAAAAACCATATTTTGGATGGATAGGTAAATAACCAAAGAACACTAATGAAAGAGTTTGCACTCAATTTTATAGAATTGCCTTCACCTAACAGCTAATTTAATTCAATTTATCTTAACACTTTCAGAAATCAAAACTCTTAAAAACCCTTTACACTTTTATAAAAAGCAGACTAGACTGGCGGGTTAGCTCTCCGCTGTTTGCTAGTGAGCTTTAAGCAAGTTGCAAGAAGGTACGTGATTATTTTGTACTCAAGTCTCAGCACAAACGTTGAGGTTTTGTCCTTCTGGATCTTGCTTTTGCGAAATGGGTCAGGCCTTGATTGGAGCAGCCCTAAACAAGAGTTAAGATGCTCGAGGGGTAGCAAAACTGAGGATGTTCTGAGGTAGCTTTTTTACAAGTTATGAGCAAACCTTTGAGTCTGCACTATTTTTAAAATATTTATTTTTACTCAACAATCTTTAAAAACCAATTAGTCTCAAACCTTTTATGAAAAAAGAGAACCTTGAATCAGAAGTTTTTCAAATACAAATTGATTTAACTATTAATGGAAATCCAGTATGGAAACCAGGCGCATTTAATGGAACTTCTCAGGATATAATAAAACAAAGATTTCAACAAGCAGGAAGATATTCAGGAGTTTCTCAAGTTCTTGATTCAGGAAGATTAGTAAGAGGAATGAGAAAATATGGAGCTCCACAAATTCCAGTATACAAAGGAACAGTAGATTTAGCAAATGAATCTCCAGTATTTAAAACTGCAGAAGGAGAAGAATATCACATTGAATTTGAAAATGGTTCAGTCTTTCTAACTTAAACCCAATATTTATATATAATAGAAAACAAAGTATTATATGTTAAATAAAAGAGGACAATTCTATATAGTGTCATCTATGATAATTGTAATGGCACTTATCGGACTCGCAACTTTGTTCACTTATTCCTATGTAAGAGCTTCTCCAGTAACAGTCTATGAACTCAGTTCAGAACTAGAACAAGAAAGCTCTCAAATAATTGACTTTGGAATTTACAACCAACAAGACATATCTAATTATTTATCAACATTCACAGAAGAACATTTTGCAAAATATTTTTTACAAAAAACAGATAACACCGAAGTATCATTTATTTACGGAGATGAAACAAAAATATATATAACAAAATACAACACAACAGACAGAGGCGAAGTATCTCTTTCTGTAGGAGATTCAAGTTCTAATTGGATTATTGACCAAGATTTAATAACTAAAACAGAAATAGATAATCCCTCAACCCAAATTAAGGTAAATCTTTTAAACAATGATTACTCTTTTGATTTAAAGCCAGGTGAAAATTTTTATTTTATAGTGGGCTATGAAAAAGAAGGTGAAATATTTATAGAAAAAAACTAAAATGAAACAAAATAAAAAAGCAGTGAGTTTAATGATATCCTATGTATTGTTAATCTCAATTTCATTAGCAATTTCAATTGGTGTTTTCTCCTGGTTAAAATTAGCAGCAAATGTTGAACCAGCAGTAGATTGCAAAGATGGAACATCTTTAATAATAGAATCAATGGAATGCAACCCAGATTTACCAACTTCAAATTTAAAACTATTTTTAAAAAATAATGGAAGATTTAACATAGATGGAGTAATAGTTGCAGTAGGAGATAACCCTGAAGAATCCACGCCCACTTATTTAATTCCAGACACTTTTGGAGGAACCTTAGAAGGACATTATTATTTTGATGAACCACTAAAACCAGGACAACAAGCAACAATCGGTTTTCTAAATTTAACATATAACAAACAAACCCCTGACACAGATGATACTAATGATTATCTTCTTGAAAACTTAGCTAAAATAGAATTCCAACCATTTATTGTAAGCAACAATGAAAGAGTAATTTGTCAACAAGCAATTAAAAGACAAGATGTAACAAGCTGTTCTCCTCACCAAGAACAATCTCAAGAAATAGATTTAATTGATATAGAAGGATTAGTCTCATGGTGGAAATTTGATAATGATTTAACAGATAGCAAGGGAAGTAACAATGGACAAGTAATAGGTTCTCCAGGATGGGTAACAGGAATAAAAGGACAAGCATTAGAATTTGATGGTGTTGAAGATTATGTTAAATGTGGAGACCCCCTAACTCCTTCTAAATTTGATATTGAAAATACAGACGAGTTTACTTTTTCTGCATGGATTAAATTAGATTCTTATCCAGAAGTAGATAGTTATAAAATGGCAGTAAGTATGTTTAGACCTTATTTATCAGTACATAATTTCAACGATAAAAATGTATTTTTTTCTTTAATTAATATAGATGCCTCTTTTACTTCAACAGGACAAACAGATTTAGAATTAGACACATGGTATCATATATTATTAACTACAGATTCAGAAGGATATGTAAAAGCATATTTAAACGGTGTTCTTGATGGAACCTCTCAGGTTTCTTCTTCAGAATTACAAGTTTATTATGATTATTTATTAATAGGATCTTATCATGTTAGTAGTTATCCCACTTATAGATTCAACGGAGCAATCGACGAAGTAATGGTTTTTAATAGGGCACTTAATCAAGAAGAAATAAATAACATTTACAATTCACTTAAATAGTAAGGTATTTATATTATAAAAAATTTAAATTAAAATGAAACAAAACAAAAAAGGAGTGAGCCCAGTCATATCTACAGTTCTTTTAATTCTAATCGTTGTAATCTTAGCTGCAATTATTTTTTTATGGGCAAGAGGATTTATTAAAGAAGCAGTATTAAAAGAAATTGCAGGAACAGAAAAAACAGCAGATAAGTTTTGTTCAGAAATAAGTATAGAACCAGTAATAAACAGTGCAAATTTTGGTTTTAAAAATATAGGAAATGTTCCAATATATAAATTTGAATTAAAACTCGTTGATAAAAACTCTGGAGATTCTGAAATTTATACTCCTGGAACTGAAAATCAAAATGTAAACCCTGGTTTTATGACAACAATTCAAAAAGTTTATTCAGATTATGAAGAAATAAGAGTTATTCCAATATTATTAGGCAAAGGCGAAAACGGAGGAGTAAAAGAATTCAGATGCCCAGAATCAGATTCAATATTAATTTAAAATGCAATTAAAAAAAAATTTAAAATCACAAGCCCAAGTTATAACCGCTATCCTTTTAGTTTTAATTGCAATAACAATGATAGTTATAATTGCTAATTTTGCAATAAGTTTTGTAACAGACAAATTAGGAGAAAGCGATTGCATAGACTATATTGGAAAAATAGAATTTACAAATAATATAAAATATACTTGTTATGATACAGATTCACAACTAATAAAACTCCAAGTTCATGTAGGAGATATAGAAGGTTCAATAAAAGGTTTCACAATTTCAGTTAGTTCAGATTCAAGTCAGAACTTTGAAATAAAAGACCAAGAAACAACAACAGGTGTAACAATGTTTGATGCATCTCCTACATTAACTATTCCAGGAAAAAATGAAGAAAGAACTTATATTATATCTGGAATAACTTCAAAACCAGACAGGTTAGATATTTATCCAATTTTAGAAGATGATAGAACCTGTGATTCTTCAAACACTCTCACATTTATAACAGAATGTTCATAATAAAATGCAAAAAAAAAATAAAGCACAGGTTTGGGTTGAAACTGCAATTTACACTTTAATAGGATTAACAATAATTGCAATTGTTTTAGCAGTAGCAGTTCCTCAGATTAATAAGATAAAAGACAAGTCAGTAATAACTCAAACAATAGACGCTCTAAATACATTAGACAATAAATTATTAGAAATTCAACAAGCTCCAGGAAACATTAGGATTATTTATTTTAAACTAGCAAAAGGAAAAATTGAAATAGATTCTGAAAATGACAAAATAATCTATTCTTTAGAAAATACAAATCTAGAATTAAGTGAACCAGGCGAAGAAATAAGAGAAGGAAACATTGTTCTTAAAACAGAAAAATATGGAAGAAACTTTAATATATTTTTAACATTAGATTATTCAGAAGATTTAGACTTAACTTATAAAACTCAGCAACAAAATCAAATATTACAATCAGGTTCTGCAGATTATAAAATAAAATTAGAAAATCCAGGAGATAGTAGAATAGATGAAAAAATCCACTTAGATTTAGATATACTTTAAATTTAAATACTATCTCTTGTTTAAACAAATATAAAAGAGGAAGATGGAACCAATAAAAATAGAATTTAACCCAAGAATACCCCCACTACCAAAAATAGAGGATAAAACAAAAATAAATGTTAGGTATACTTTAATTTCTCCTTATGTAAGTGTTCATATTTTTTGGGACAAAAACGAAGGTGAATTAATCTATGATGTTGAAGAACCAAACCTAAACGAAGAAGAAAAAAAAATATTAGAAACATTAGAATCTAATTTACTAGGAATAATCAATGTTGATATAGTAATTCAAAAAACAACAGATGCAATGATTGAATACATAGACAAAACTTCAAGACTTTTAATTGAAGAAATTGGATTAAAAGTTCCAGATGAAAGCTACAAAAAAATATTTTATTTTCTATTTAGAGATTTTATTGGACTAAACAGAATAGAACCTGTAATAAAAGATTATTTTATAGAAGATATCGAGTGCAATGGGGTTGACACCCCGGTTTATGTTGTTCACAGAGTTTACAGAAATATGAAAACTTCAATAAAATATGATTCTATCGAAGAGTTATCTAATTTTGTAGAAAAACTTGCACAAAGAACAGGAAAATTTATTTCTTATGCTTCACCATTATTAGATGGCTCATTGCCAGATGGTTCAAGAATTAATGCAACTTATTCTAAAGACATAAGTTCAAGAGGCCCGACATTTACAATAAGAAAATTCACAAAAATACCTTGGACTCCTGTTCAACTAATTAATCTAAGAACTCTTTGCCCAGAAATGTTAGCCTACTTTTGGATTTTATTAGATTATAAATCAAGCATTTTAATTGCAGGAGGAACTGCTTCTGGAAAAACATCATTGCTTAATGGAATTGCTTTTTTTATTCCTCCTGAAGCAAGAGTAGTATCTATTGAAGACACAAAAGAATTAAATCTTCCAAGAGAAAATTGGTTGCCGAGTGTAGCAAGAACCTCCATAGGTGGAGAAGGCAAAGGAGAAGTAGATTTGTTTAGTTTGTTGAGAAGTTCATTTAGACAAAATCCAGATTATGTTATTGTTGGTGAAGTAAGAGGAAAAGAAGCCTTTGTTTTGTTTCAAGGAATGGCGTCAGGACATTCTTCAATAAGTACTATGCACGCAGATTCTGTAGACACTTTAATAAAAAGATTAGAAACACCTCCAATAGAATTATCCCCTACATTACTTAATACCTTAGACTGCGTAGCAATAATGTCTCACGCACTAGTGGGAAAACAAGAAACAAGAAAATTAAGAGAAATAGTTGAAATAATTCAAGTAGATTCAAACGGAGTAACACTCACAAACACTCCCTTTGTATGGGAAGCAAAAGACGATTCATTTTATTTTAATAAAAAAAGCAAAGTATTTGAAAAAATTTCTAAAAGATATGGTTTAAACATTAATATTTTATATAAAGAGTTTGACAGAAGAGCAAGACTGCTTTATGAAATGCAAAGAAGAAAAATCTATGAATTTCACCAAACACAAAAAATAATAAATCAATATCACAAAAATCCAGAAGCAGTATTAAGAGCATTTGATATTGAAGATTCAAAAAATTTAACAGAGTCAAAAAAACAATGAAAAACAAACCCCAAAAAAACAAAACATTAATAATACTCTCAACAATAATTATCATTTTTCTAATAATTGGAAGTGTATATTATTTTAAAACACTAAATATCCAAGATAATAATTCTCAAAAAACTCCAGAACAAAATCCTCAAGAAACAAACAAAGAACAAACACCTGAACAAATTCCTGAACAAACCTCTTCAATAAAAGGAATTTATCCTGATGAAGCAAATCGTCTAATTAAGTCAACTCCTGAAATTATTATTTTAGATGTTTCATCAAGATATGAATCAGGACACATACCAAATGCAATCAATTACCCAATAGCAGATTCTTCATTTGATAATAAAATAAATACTCTTGATAAAAACAAAATTTACTTAGTTTATGGTTTTACAGATTCAGAATCAAGAAATGCTGCTAAAAAAATGACAGAAATAGGATTTAAAACTCTTTACCAATTAAAAGGTAGCTATGGATTATGGTTAGATTATGGATATAAAATAGAAAAATAAAAATCATAACCTTAATAAACTTCTTTTGCATAATTTTTAACATAAAGAGGGAACAATGTTAGATTTAGATCAGTTACAATTATTAGCACAACTAACAGATAATCTAGAAATTTCTATAGAAAAATTAGAAAAAGCTTATGCAAAAAACAACTCAAAAGAATTTAAAGAAATAAAACAAGAAATTTTGAATATTCAAAATAAGGTAGAGAAAATAACAAGATGAGTTTAGATGCATTAAAATCAAATATAAGTCAATCAAAAGAAATAATTAGAGAACTTTATGTTTTTACAAATATGTATTCTAAAATAAAAAGTTTAGAATTAACTAACTCAAGTGTTATAGATACTGCTCAAAAGAAATTATTAAATAAAATAATTGTCTCACTGACAAATCAATTAAAAATTTTAAATCAGTCTATTCCAAGATTAGTAGACTTAATTAAATTTTACAAAGAACTTGAAACATCTAAAGATAAAGAAACAGCTTCAAAATCATTTTTCAAAAAAAAGGAAGACTTAGTCCAGATAAAATATACTGCCCCTGGAGAAGCAGATAATATTTCATTAGTAATTGATAAAAAATTTAAAAAACAATTTTTAGAAAATTTAAGTAACAGTAACTTATCAATAAAACAACTCAAGAAAAAATATTCTCATGTTAAACCTCCAAGAGAATTTGGAAAACCTAATTTCTATGCAAAATTATCAAATAGATTATTTAGAAATATTTCAAAAAGATTAGTTGCAGAAGGATATTTTGAAAGACTTGATAGAAGCCTTAGAAAAATAAATTCTTTATTTTTAGTAGGAACTTATGTTTCAATGACTTTATTTACAATTCTTTTAGGATTTATTTTAGGATTCTTTTTATTCATAACACTTTTATTTTTTAATATAAGTCCTTTGTTTCCTTTCATAACTTTAGCAGAACAAGGAGTTTTAATTAGAGCCTTTAAATTTTTCTGGGTTATTTTTGCAATACCTGCAATATCCGGACTTATAATGTATCTTTATCCAGCAACAGAATCCCGTTCAATAAGCTCAAGAATAGATCAAGAATTACCTTTCATAACAATTCATATGTCAGCAATAGCTTCATCAGGAATAGAACCCAGCAAAATCTTTCAAATATTATTAAAAAGTTCAGAATACAAATATACAAATAAATCATTTAGAAAATTAATGAATCTAATAAATTTCCATGGATTAGACATAGTCACTGCTTTAAAACAAACTTCAAAATCTTCTCCTTCTTCAAAACTAAGAGAACTTTTAGACGGAATTGCAACTTCAATAACTTCAGGAGGAGATTTGCATCAATATTTAAATAAACGTTCAGAAAGATTATTATTTGATTATAAACTTGAAAGAGAAAAATCAACAAGAACTTCTGAAACATTTATGAATCTTTACATAAGTGTAGTAATCGTGGCTCCAATGATTTTATTAATTCTTTTTGTAATAATTGCTGGAACAGGAATGCTTTCTAATTTTATTGGAATGGACATAGACACACTCAGTATATTAATAGTATTATTCATAGCTTTACTAAATATAGGGTTTTTAGTTTTCTTAAAACTAAAACAACCAATGATATAATGGGAATATTCAAAATAACAAAAATAAAATTAACAGGAATCATAGCAGCAGTTTTAATTTTATTTTTGTCCTTTATTTTTATAAGAGGAACAGATTTATTTTATTTTATTTTAGGAATTGCAATGTTTATAGCAGGATTTCCTTTTTTTCTATCAATTGTTTTTGAATCAAGATCTACAAGAGAAAAAGATGAAATGTTCTTAGAATTTTCAAGAGATTTAGTTGAAGGAGTTAGGGCAGGAACACCAATTAGTAAAAGTATTTTAAACATAAGAAAAAAAGATTATGGAAGTTTAAATCCCTACATAGAAAAACTCGCAAATCAAATTTCATTAGGAATTCCAATTTTAATTTCTTTTCAAACCTTTGCAAGAGACATAGGAAGCAATACAATTACAAGAGCAATGACAATAATTGGAGAATCTGAAAAAGCAGGAGGAGAAATCCAGGACATTTTAGAATCTGTTGCTCGTTCAGTTGCTCAATCTGAGAAATTAAGAAAAGAAAGAAGAGCAGCAATGTATACTCTTGTTGTTCAAGGTTATATAATATTCTTAATATTTATTTTAATAATGCTTGTAATGAAATTCAAAATTCTTCCTTTAGCTTCAGGATTATCTATTTCTTCAGACTCTCTCGAAGGTTCAGGTTCTTCTATGCCTGCATTTGGAGGAATGATTTCTCCAGGAACTCAAGCAACCCCAGAACAACTCACTCGTCCGTTTATCTGGTTAATTCTTGTCCAAGGTTTTTTTGCAGGATTAGTAATAGGAAAAATCTCCGAAGGAAGCGTAGTCTCCGGACTCAAACATTCCTTTATTTTAGTAGTACTCTCCCTATGGATAAACGCAGGAGCAAAATTATTTTTAGGATAAAATGAAAAAAAAAGCACAAATGCACGTAGAAATGATTTTGTCATTTGCATTATTTATTTTATCAATAACCATAATATTTTTTCTCTTAAATCCATTATCTAAACAAAGTTCAAATAAAATGGAAATTAATATTATTCAGCAAAAAATACTAGATAAGGTTTCAAGTGAAATAGGAATTATATCAGTGATAACAACAACAGAAAATGGTTGCTATGAGTTTCCTGCAAATTATATAACTGAATATGGGACTGATTTTACAGAATTTCAACAAGAAAACCTAAGAAAATACAACCTATATTTTTCAGAAGATTTATCAAATACACAAACTCACAACATTCTAGGATGCGAACCCACCAGCTTTTCTTTTGGAGTTTATTTAACAGAAGATTTAGTAGTTTATGATAAAGTAACTCAATTAATAACTCAGTATAATTCAGAATATGAGTCTCTAAAAGATGAGTTAAGATTAAATAATGATTTTACATTTAAATTTAAAACAAAAGATAATCTAGAAATATCAGAATTAAAAACCACCAAATCTCCTCCTTCAGGAATAAACATTGTTGCAAATGAATTTCCAGTAAGAGTAATTAAATCTTCAGGAGAAATACAAGAATTAATATTAAACATTCAGGCATGGTAAATGAAAAATAAAAAAGCATGGTTAAGAATACTTGAAGCATTTCTTGCAGTAATGATTATTTTAAGTGCAGTTTTAATAATAATGTCAAAACAAAAAACAACAGTAGACTTGTCAGAAGAAATAATCCAAAACCAAGACAGAATATTAAATATAATAAGTAAAAATAATACATTAAGAGAAAAGGTTATTCAAAAAGATGAAGAATTCATAAACCAAGAAATATCAAGAATGATTCCACCAACAATGAAATTTGCAATTAAAATATGCGAAATAGATTCAGCTTGTTATACAGATGAAACACCCAACGACAAAGAGGTTTACACAAGAGAGATTCTTATTTCCTCAACATTAGAACAATACGCCCCTAAAAAATTAAGGTTCTTTGTATGGCTAGGATAATAATCAGAATATTTATAAACTCCTTCCTCCTTTTAAAAAAGAAAATGAGGTATAGATATTTAGTATTTGTAACATTAATTTGTTTAATGATAGGAGTTGTTAGTTCTGCTTGCACTATTAATTTTCCAAGCCCTTTCCAATGCCAAGGTGCTTGGTCTAATCTTTGTTCAAATGATTGTGCTTCAACAACTGACTATTTAACAGAAACTAACTTTCCCCCAGTTACAGGATATACAGGAAGATTAAAACCCACTCAAATTACTGTTGATGAATTTTGTAAGCAATATACAAATGAGGTTAATTCCTATGCTTTAAGAGTAAATGTGCATAATTTTTGTGTAGGAAATGATAATAAATTAGTTTATTGGAATGGAAACAGTTGGATTCCTAGTACAGTTAATGCAGGAACTTTAAATGTTCAAACGATTCTATGCGCTACTGGATGTGTACCCCCTTGCGCTCCTAAAACCTGTTCAGACTTTCCAGGACAATGTGGAAAAATAGACGATAGATGCGAAGGATTAACAGAATATTGTTATTGTTCTGATAATACCGTTTGTTGTAAGGGTATTTGTTGTTCTTCAGGACAAGTATGTGATTCAAGTGATACTTGTTGTACGCCAGATTGCAATGGAAAAGTTTGTGGTTCAGATGGATGCGAAGGGTATTGTGGTTCATGCAACCCAACAGCTCCGATAAATCCAACACAATGCATAGATGGACAATGTGTTGATGTAGGAAATCCTTATTGGGCAGATATGAATCAAATAGACACAGCAATAACAACTGCAGATTTAAAAGACACAGTAAAATTAGTTTTAGTAGCCCCTGGAATTTCAATTCAAGGAAATGAATTAGAATATCAAATTTACAAAAATAATCCTTTTTGGTTTGACACAAAATTAGGACAAGGAACAGATACAGGATTTACAACATGGTTAGCAGGAAAAAGTTCTGATACAGGAGATTTTGAATCAGGAGATTATTATTTTGAAGTAAAAGTAGATTCGCAAACCTTTGAATCAGATTTATTATCTGTTTCAGCAACAGAAGATAACACTCCTCCAACAGCAAATATAACAAATCCAGACGACGATGCAACTGAAGAAGATTTAAATTTTGTAATCCCTTCCTTAGCAACACAAACAGAAGTTATTCCATTTACTCATAATAGTCAAGACTCTGACGATGACTTAAAAATCACATGGGATTTTGGAGATTCAACTCAACAAGAATTTTCAAATTGTTTAACAACAGAAAATTGCAACACAGAACATCAATATTCAAACTCAGGAACAAAAATAATAAACCTTAAAGCAGAAGAAATGTTAAGAACTCAATCAGCAATAGACCGTTCAAGAATTTTTGTCTACAAAGAAGGTTATAACATATTTGCAATAATTGATTCTCCTGATTATCAAGAAACTTTTTTTAAAGCAGGATATTATTCTATCGACGGAAAAAGCAGTTATGTTGCAAAATGCAGTTTTTTAGAATGTCCTGAAGGAGGAATAGGCGAATGTTATACTCCAGATTCTTCAAGTCCTCTTCAATGTAAAAAATGGGCAAATTCAGATGCTCTAACTTTTGAATGGACAGTTGACAACCAAGTTCAACAAGAACCTACAACAGACACACCCTTTGATTACTTATTTTATGAATCAGGAATACATGATATTAAATTAAAAGTATCTTACACCTATTAAAATGAAATCAAAAATAATACAACTATCAATTATTCTAATAACTCTATTAACAACACAATTTATTTTAGCAGAAACAATCACAGATGGCAGTTCAACATTTTTTAATATAGAAGGAGGAATTAAATGCGCAGATGATAAAACTCATTGGATTGATTATAGCTCATATCCATTTCCAGAATGGGATTCTTTAGATAATTGTTATAATGAAAACGGAGTAGATAGTAAAACTTGTTGTCCAATTGGTTATGGTTGTGTTAATGACGAAGAAGATGGAATGTTTTGTCAGTATAATGGAAAAGAATTTTGTTCAGATTTATTAACAGAATCAGAATGTAATCTTTACACATCAGATATAGCAGTAAATACAATTGAAAAAGCAGGAGGAGTATGTGGTGTAGATTCTTCAAGTTTAAGAGACTTTGAAGGAAAAAAGTGTTGGGATGTTATTAGTTGTAGTTGCACTTGGAATAACGGAGTTTGTAAGGGATTTCAGCATAATCAAACTTATTGTGATAATGCTCCAAGTACACCCATTGAAGCAGGAACTTGTACATGGGAATTATCAACTTGGACAGATTTATGTGAATCAGAAGGAATAATCCAAGCAGGATGGTTAGCAACAGGAACTGGAATTTATGCTCCAGCAGAAAATAATCCAGATTGCCAAGATAAAGATAAAATAATCCCTTGCGAAAGCATTGTTAAATTAGACTTCTTCACAACTTCAAGCATAATAACAGTTATATTATTAATTATTTTAATTTATTATTTTTATTGGTTTAAACCTAAACATAAAAATGAAAACTAAAAACTTATTTTTAAATTTATTCTTGATTTTATTAATTATTAATTTATCATCTGTTCTTCTAAATGCAACTCTTTTAGATTTAGACTCTGATGGTTTTCTTGAAATATCTACTTGTGCTGAATTAAATGAAGTTAGAAATGATTTAATATCAAGTTATGAATTATTAAATAATATTGATTGTTCAGAAACATCAACTTGGAATTCAGGTGCAGGCTGGCAACCTATTGGAAATAGTATGATGCCATTTACAGGAAATTTTAATGGACAAGGTTATTCAATAACAGGATTAACAATTAATCTACCTTATTCAGATGAAGTAGGATTATTTGGACAGATTGGAACAATGGCTTCTATTAACAATCTTCAAATAACCTCTGCAACTATTACAGGAAAAAGTAGAGTAGGAATTTTAGCAGGAAATAATTTTGGTTCAATTAATAAAGTTTACACTTCAGGTTCAGTTACAGGTATTGATCTTTATATTGGAGGATTAATTGGTTATAATTATGGGGCAGTGGATAAATCTTATTCAAGTGCAAGTGTTACCTCTACTTCAGATGAGGTAGGAGGTTTAATTGGCTGGACAGAAGGGATGATAAGTATTTCAAATTCATATGCTACAGGCGATGTTACAGGTTATAGAAAAGTAGGAGGGTTGGTTGGAGAAACTTCAGCAGAAACTTATATTAGTAATTGTTATGCAACAGGAAGTGTTTCTGCAACTGAAATGATGGCAGGAGGATTAGTAGGATTAAATTATGGTTCTATAAGTAAATCTTTTAGTACTGGAAGTGTTTCTGCAAATTCTTATGAAGGGGGATTAGTAGGATTTGGTACTGATATGAGTACAATAACAAGTTCTTACTGGTATAATAATCAACAAGACTGTTATGTTGATTATCTTGGAATACCTGGAAATGAGGGTTGCACTAAAGCAACTTCTGAAAATGATTTTTACACAATAACAAACCCTCCAATAAATACTTGGGACTTTACAAACACTTGGTGTGATAAACTTGATGGAATAACCTATCCAGTTTTTGTATGGGATTCTGCTTGTTCTTCAGATAATCCTCATTGGCAAGACATGGAAGGAAATATAATCTCTACTGCAGATTTAAAAGATACTGTTAAACTAGTTTTAAATATTCCTGGAGAAAATTTTCAAGGACAAGAAATAGAATATGAAATATGGAAACAAGATGGAGGATTTTGGTTTTTTGATAATAAAGTAAGTCAAGGAATAGAAACAGGATTTACAACATGGATAGCAGGAAAAAATTCTGATACAGGAACTTTTGAAACAGGAAATTATTATTTTAAAGCAAGAGCAAAAGGAACTCAAGATTGGTACACTTCACCAGATTTAACAGTTTTAATTTCAGAAACTAATACAATACCTTCTGCAAACTTAATTCAACCAATAGAGAACTTAAATTTTATAATATCTTCTTCAACAGGAAAAACAATTGAAATACCTTTTACTCAAAATAGTCAAGACCCTGATGATGATTTAAGAGTAACTTGGGATTTTGGAGATTCAACTCAACAAGAATTTTCAAATTGTTTAACTTCTGGAACTTGCAACACAGAGCACCAATATTCAAATTCAGGAACAAAAATAATAAACATTAAAGCAGAAGAAATGTTAAGAACTCAGTCAGCAATAGCTCGTTCAAGAGTTTTTGTCTACAAAGAAGGATTAAATATATTTGCAATAATCGATTCTCCAGACTATAAACAAACTTTTTTTAATATAGGAGTTTATGATATAGACGGAACAAGCAGTCATGTTACAAATTGTTTTTCATTAGAACAAGATTGTCTAGATTCTCCTGATAGAGGAACAAAACCTTGTTCAGAAATTCAAGACATTTCATCATCAACTTCTTTGTTTTGTTATTTATTTGCAGATTCAAATGATTTAGTATTTAGATGGACAATTGATAATAAAGTCTTACCACAAACAACTAACACCCCAATTGATTATATTTTTGTCGAGGCTGGAAGACATGATATTGATTTAAGTGTCTCTTATACTTACTAATGATTTATCAACACTTTTATAAACTTATTTTCTTTTTATTAAGCATAAAATGAGGTATAAATTTTTTAACAATAGAGTCTTGTTTATATCATTAACAATAACTTTAGTTTTATTATTTAGCAATTTAATTTCAGCAGAGTTTACATTAGGAAACTCTTCTTACGAAGTTCAAGAAGTTTATGGAACATCTAAACCAATAAAAGGATGGATAAATCTTAGTTTAGAAAGTGAACCCTCAGATTCATTATTAACAGCATTTGAAAGCAGCATAACCTTAGTCGACTTTTTAGAAAATAATTCTATTTCCTATGAATGCTTTCCATTAGATTGTTCTTCTACATACTCTAAAAAAACCCAAGAACTATCTTCAGGAAATTTCACATTATTTCAAGGACAAAAAAAATTAATCGGAGTGGAAATAATTGGAAATGTAGACAAAGTAAATAATTTAGCATTTAATATAAAAACCAGTTCTCAGGAATCTTGTTCAATACCTCTTAAAGTTGATGTCTTAAAAGACAATTTGATTGAATGGAAATATATAGAAACAACACAAGAAAATTGTAATTCAGAAGAACCTTTTGGATGTTTTCAAAAACCTCAAGGATTAATCAATGTTTCAAACACAAATTATTGTGAAGAAATAACAATACCTCCAACAAAAGCAGTAAGGCTAGGAGCAATTTTAGAAGGACAAGGAACAGCAGGATTTGTACTTTCTATTGATGGAGAACCTTGCTCTTCATTAATTAACAAATCAGGTGAAATAAGTTGCATTGTAGAATTTGATGAACCATTATCAATTTCAACAACTGCAGAAATATGTTTAAGAGCAGAAGCAGGTTCAGAAGACAAATACAAAATTGGTTATGAAGATGATGAACCAATTTGCGGATACAGAGGAACAGAAGACGACAAAAAATTCTA
>Ga0265595_1001700_pt1 | contig 16334 bp, 19 predicted proteins | sample saktaG_15_FD_190148 | JGI IMG/M metagenome (GOLD analysis project Ga0265595, IMG submission 190148) | Saline water microbial communities from Sakinaw Lake, British Columbia, Canada - sak_2013_06_06_50m | ecosystem: Environmental > Aquatic > Non-marine Saline and Alkaline > Saline ... | reverse complement strand
ATAAAAGAAAACCTTAGAAAAGAAAAAGAGCTTGAGCAAAAACAGAAAATGAGAAATGAAATTTTAGAGAAAATAGCTCAAGATTCCAAATGTGAAATACCTGAAAATTTAGTTGAAAATGAAAAGGGCAATCTTTTAGAGGATTTAAAAGAAAGGGTTGACCAAGGGCTTAAAATTTCTTTTGAGGGATATTTAGTTCAAATAAAAAAAACAGAAAAAGAAATTAAAGATTCTTTTAATGATGCTGCTGAAAAAAGAGTTAAAAACTTTTTAACTTTAAGAGAGATTGGAAAAAAAGAAGAGATTAAAGTTTCTAAACAAGAAATAGAAGAAGAAACAAATAAAACATTAAAAAACTATCCGAGCAAAGACGATGTTAAGAAAATTGATATTGAGAGATTAAAGGATTATACTGAAAGTGCAATATACAATGGAAAGGTTTTTGAAAGATTAGAAAGTTTTATTAAATAATCATTAACAATATGCCCTTAGTTCCATCAATCATTGAAAAATCACAAAGAGGAGAAAGAGTTTACGATATCTTTTCTCGTTTATTGGAAGAAAGAATAATTTTTTTAGCTGGTCCTATAACTGATAGTCTGGCTAATTTAGTTATTGCTCAAATTCTATTTTTAGCTTCTAAAGATGCTAAAAAAGATATTAAATTATATATTAACAGCCCTGGTGGTTCGGTTACGGCTGGTTTGGCCATTTATGACACGATGCAGTATATTAGTTGTGATATTTCTACTATTTGTATTGGCATGGCTGCTTCCATGGGAGCAACTCTTTTAACGGCTGGCGAAAAGGGTAAAAGGTTTGCTTTGCCTAATTCTGAGATATTACTTCACCAAGTAGCCGGAGGGATTAAAGGGCAAGCAGCAGATATTGAGATTGAAGCTAAGCAGATATTAAAGATAAAAGGAAAACTTAATCAGATTTTAGCTGAACATACTGGCCAACCTATAAAAAAGGTTGAAAAAGAAACAGATAGAGATTTCTACTTATCAGCCGAAGAGGCTAAAAAATATGGTATTATTGATGAAGTAATAAAAGGGAAGAAATAAAAATTTAAGCAAAAATATGAAAATTATTAAAAATAAAAAAGAATTTAGATTATTATGGTCCCTATTCTTTTTAATGTTTTCAATTATTTTTACATTTTTCTTTTTTAGTAATTATAAAATAGAACAAGTTCAAGCTGGGACAGAAGATAATGTTTTGGGTTGGGCTTGGTCAGAAAATATAGGCTGGATTAGTTTCAATAATACATCTGGTGAGGGAGGTGTTAATTACGGAGTCCATATCGACTCTAATGGTATCTTTTCTGGTTATGCTTGGTCAGAAAATATAGGCTGGATTAGTTTCAACCAAACAGAACTTTCAGGTTGTCCTTCAGGAGTTTGTCGAGCAGAAGTTGATTTATTAAGTCATGGACTTGAGGTTTCTGGTTGGGCTAGAGCTCTGGCTTATGGCGATGGTTGGGATGGATGGATAAGTTTAAATGGAGTCAAGATAAATGGAGAAACTCAAAAATTTGAAGGATGGGCCTGGGGAGATTTTGTAGTTGGATGGATTAGTTTTAATTGTAATAATCCAGAAACACCAGATGCTTGTTCCGCCTCTAATTATAAAGTAGAGACCTCCTTTAATTTTAATTGGCCTCCTTATAAACCTCAACCGGTAGGAGAGGGAGAAACATGGTATCGTTGTTGGGCAAGTCCTCAAGTAGCATTAGGTACTTCGATTAGTTTTAATTGGACATATCTTGACTCAGATGGCGACCCCCAACAAAGTTATGAAATCTGGGTAGATGGAGATCCAAACTTTCAGGGATCGAAATTTAATTATATAGCAGATGTAAACGCTACTAGTTATACCTTAGACTTGAGTCATGACGAAGAAGGAGATTGGTTATCTAGACTTGCTTGGGATAATACTTATTGGTGGAAAGTAAGAGTGAAAGATACTGGAAGTGGCAAATGGTCAGAATGGTCAGACCCAAATTCATTTACAATGAATAGCCATGCCAACCCCGATCCTGATTTCACATGGTCCCCTTCTTCACCAAGCGCAGGCGAGATCGTCCAATTAATTGCTGATGATGGAATAAACCAAAGTGTTTGTTATAATTCATCTGATACTCCAATTCCCTGTATTGGAACCTTCTTTTGGACGTTGACAGGAGCGACGTTTGCTTCTACATCAAATGAATATACAAAAAACCCACTAATTAAATTTACGGATTCGGGAGATTATGAAATCACTCTTAAAATAACAGATAATGTTGGTTTCTGTACCCAGCCTCATCAAATACAAGCAGCTTTTCCGTTACCAGAGTGGGAAGAAACATCTCCATAAACTTGAATAATTAAAATATTAATTAAACGAAAATATATGTTCAATTTATTAAAAAAATACAGTGTCTTATTCATTATTTTAGGAATAATTATCATTGGGATATGTTTAATTTATTTTTTAGGGCAACTTGGGAAAGAGGACCTCACTAAAGTTCCATTATCTGAAGAAATGATTACTTCCCCAACAAAATTTGAAGCTGGCGAAATCGGGGAGGTAAAAACCAAAGATGGAGAAACTGGAGAAGAAAAACCCTTAGTTACCCCAATTATGCCTCCAGCTATTTTTTCTACTGCTGGAACTATTATTGAAAAGAAAGATAATTCTTTAATCATCACTGGTGAAGGCACTAACTTTGCTGATGGAGTTTCTAGAAACTTAACTTGTATTTTTATTAATGAAACTTTAACCTTTGAAAAAGGTCAATTAAAATATTATCAAGGAGAAGACGGATTAAATCATTTAGAAAAGGGAATGAAAATTTTAGTTGATAGCGATGAAAATATCCGTGGCAAAATCGAGTTTAAAGTGAAAACAGTAAATATTTTAGAGTAAACTAATAGCATAAAGGTCATTAAATAATTTTTAAAAGAACCATGTTTAAACCAAAATTAAAATCTCTTGCTTTTCTAATTAGTGTTTTTGTATTAACTCTTATTTCTGGTTATTTTATTTTTGCTGCTTGGACTGAACCAGCAAGTCCGCCACCCGATGGAAATGTTTCTGCTCCTATTAATATCGGGACAACTCCCCAGGCTAAAGCGGGAAGAATTTCAGCTACTGAATTCTATGACTATAATAATCCTGCTTATTATGTTAATCCTGCTGGTCAGTCACTATTTTCTAATATAAAAATTGGCAATTTTAGATTTAATCCAATCTCAGCTACTGAATTAGGAGTCTATAATTCAGCAGGAAATTTGATATTAATTTTTGACTAATTTGTTTAATCAGTTATTATGACTCTTCTTTACGAATTGAAAGAATTTTTGAAAAGTATTTTATTATGGGTTTACTTTTTTCTGGGCTTTGCAATTTTCTTTTTCGGATTTGGATTAAAACAAATTGAAGTTTTAGGCAAAGGACTTTTTTTGCCAGTACCCACCATTTATTCTTTTTCGGCCCAATTTTTTAAGTATCTTCAACAAAGTTTATTACCATCTCAAGTTGAGATAGTTGTACTTAACCCTTTGAACGCTTTTTTGGCCCAAATAATGATTGCTTTATCTCTAGCTTTTATTCTCGCATTTCCTATCCTCCTTTATAGATTAATCAAATTTATTTCCCCTGCTCTTTATAAAAAAGAAAAGAAAGCTGTATTTAAAGTAGTGATTTTTTCAGTAATTTTATTCATCTCAGGTTGTCTTTTCTCTTATTTTGTTTTAATCCCTTCTACTTTCAAAATTCTTTATTCATTTGCCACAGTTCTTGAAGCTTCTCCGCTTTTTACTGCTTATGAGTTTGTAAGTTTAACCTTTGTTTTAGCTATAGCAGTAGGGGTAATGTTCCAAATTCCAATTTTTATGGTTTTGTTAAGTCGTCTTGGTCTAGTTAGTTCTGACTTCTGGAAAAACAATTGTAAATATATTTTCTTGGGTTTTCTAATATTCTCTGCTATAATAACCCCAGATGGGACAGGGGTTACAATGTTACTCTTATTCTTCCCGTTAGCTGGACTTTATCTTTTAGGATATAGTTTGACTTTTAGAAAAAAAGAAGTAAAGTTAAAAAAATAAAAAGTCGAAATCATTTAATAAAAAATTTCTTAATTTAATAAAAAAAAATGTTAGGAATTGGTGAAATATTAATAATCATAATGGTTATCGCCGTAGTGTTTTTCGGGGTTAAAGAGATCCCCCAATTAGCTAGAACCTTAGGGAAAGTGAAGGGTGAGTTTAAAAAGGGGAAGATGGAGATAGAAAAAGAGATCAAAAATGCCGAGGAGGAAGCCTTGGAGGGAGAGGAAACTTCTAATTTTGATAAAAAAGATGAAACAAAGTAGAAGAAAATTTTTAAAACTTTTATTAATGGGAAGCGGAATTTTGGTTTTAGGAAAGATAATTGGATTAAAGTGGCTATCTTCTGATAATACAGAATCTAAGGAAATAGCAGATCTGGGTAATTTCAAAGTAGTAAAATCAGGAGACCAACTGAGTTTCTTTAATCAAAAAGAAGAAAAGCTATTTGTTTTATGTGAGGATGGGACCCTAGAGATTTAAGTTTAATAACCGATAAATAAAGGTCGCATTAATAATGTAATTGTATTTATATGAAAGAAGATTGTAAACACAAATGGGGGCTGGTGTTAGTCCAACATAGAGGTAAAATATTGCCTAGCGCAGCTAGGATGTGTATAAAATGTGGATTTTTAAAAATAGGAGCTCATACTATTAAACTCTCAAAAGATAGATTAGATATGGACGGGAAACCTATTAACAACGCTGGTAAAATAACCGCTACTGAATTACATGGCGTTGTTTATTATTCAGATGTCCATTTTGAAGAAACGACTTGTCCTATCTGTGGCAAAAAATTTAAGAAGAATGATAAAATTACTCTTTTAACTAGAAAGGTGGATAAAAAAGGAATTTCTCTTTGGCCAGTTCACTTAGATTGTAGTAAGAAGTAATAATTTAGTAACTTATGGCTTTTAGTTGGACATCTTTAAATTCAGGAGATCTAATTGAAAATGAAGATCTAAATGAAATTCATGATAATTTGGATTCCATTTATTCTTATTTAGAACTTTCTAGACCAGGAGGTTCTGGTGCTGCTTGGTCTAGTGTTTGGGTTCTAGACGATGGAGACTCCATAAAATCAGATCACCCTCAAGAATTAAGAGATGTCACTGATTATGCTGATGATCATTGGTGCTCAACGCATTATTCAATTCATAAGTCGGGAGTGAATAGCAATAATTAAGGTACTAGTAAATAGGGGTTATAATTTTAGGCGTAAAAAATATGACATTTATTTGGCAACAGAATATATCGGAGGATGCTTCAATCGACATGACTGACATAAAAGAAATTAGAGATAATGTTGATATTGTTGATGACAAAAAATGTAAAACTCATTACAGCGGTCATGATAGTGGTTACAATAATAGCGTAAATTCTTCTGTTCTTTCTACTGACAAGGTTGGTCACAATTCTCCTTATAACTCTTCTGTTCTTTCTACTGACAAGGTTGGTCACAATTCTCCTTATAACTCTTCTGTTCTTTCTACTCACAAAGTTGGTCACAATTCTCCTTATAACTCTTCTGTTCTGAGTAGCCACAATTCTCCTTATGATGCTTATAATTATTTTGGTCATCTTGCTTCTCATAAGGGTTCTGTTCTGAGTAGCCACAATTCTCCTTATGATGCTTATAATTATTTTGGTCATCTTGCTTCTCATAAGGGTTCTGTTCTGAGTAGCCACAATTCTCCCTATAATTCTACCCACAAATCTTCTTATGATAATTCTGATGATTCTACCCACAAGGCTAGCCACAAGTCTTCTTACGATTCTCTTCACAATTCTGGTTACAAAACTACTCACAAAAACACTCACAATGCCGGTTACGATTCTGCTTACAAATCTTCTCATAATTTACTCTACAAATCTACTCACAAATCTTCTGTAAATCCTAGTTATTACTCTTCTGTTTATGGTTCTGTTAAGTCTATTCACGATAGTACCTTTAAGTATTCTCACGATCTTACTGACTATTCTACCCACAAGGCTAGCCACAGATCTGCTTACAAGGCTACTCACAATTCTTCTTATAAGCTTGGACACAAGACTAGCTACGATTCTTCTGATGATAATTCTGATAATAGTACCAACAAGTCTTCGGTCAAGTATTCATACCACTAATTATTACAACTGAATACTCTTTTATAACCCGCTTGTAATTGTTTCCAAGATTTTTTTATTTTAAGTTTATATGCTAAATTCTATTTATCAAAAAGAAAATAAAGGGTTTGAAGCGGCTGAACTGTTAACTACTGGCTCATGTCCTCTTAATTGCCGTTATTGTTATATTCCTAAAACTTCAGCAATGAAAGGTTTGCACCAAGAAGTTATTCAGAAATTGAAAGACAATACTTACTTAAATAATTTAGAAAAAGTTGCCGGGAATAAAATTCATTGCTTGGGATTTTGGGGGACTGAACCTGCCTTAACTTTGGATATAATCAAAGAAAAACTGCCCGAAATCCATCAAAGATTTCCAGAATTAGAAACAATAAGCTTTTCTACTTCAATGATGTTCCCAGGACCAATCGAAAATTTTATTAGGGCTCTTTCTAAATATAATATTAGATTAGAGATTCAAGTTTCTCTTGATGGCCCGGATTTTATTTCAGATAAAAATCGTTTTAAAAGAGCATCCAAAAAAATTCCTCAAAATTTTTTTAAATTAATTTCCAATATCCAAAAAACTTCCTTAAAAATAAGTTTCAGTTGGAAATCAACGCTCACTTTAGAAAATATTAGAGAGATAAGTAAAAATTCAAAAATTGATAAATTTTTCAGTTATTTTAAAAAAATAAACAAAAAATTTGAAAAAATAAACAAAAATTTAAACATCACTTTGATTAAAGAAAGTTATGTTCCTACTTTAGCTGTCCCTGGCAAATATACTTCTGAGGATGGAAAAAATTTTGCTAAATTTTTGAAAAAATTGCATCGAAAAAATTATCATACTACTTATACTGGAAGACTTTCGAGAATGGTTGAGTTTCAAGACGAATTGGGCAGTAAAAAAAGGATGTTCACTTGTTCAGGAGGTGATTCTCAAGTAGGGATTGGCTCAAGATTTCATATTTGCCATAGAAGTTTTTACTTAGATGATAAGAGATATGTTGAAAGCGTCCTAAAAGAATCAAAGATTGATAATTGGGATGTTTCTTTATTTAAAAAAGGTTCGATTAATCTTTTAAAAAGATGGTATATTCCGGAAATTGGGGATAAAAAAGGAGAAATCCGATTTAGGTATGCAATGAGAAATTACCATGATTTCTGGAGATTCCAGATGGCTTATATAAGAGCTATGATGATAGAATTAGCATTAGCTAACCAAGCAGAAAAAAGATTTTTAAAAGACGACGGCTACTTAACTTTTTTTGCTTTATTTGTCAATACTGCGCTCTCTTGTCCAATGGAATCAATTTTAAATACGGGCTGTATCTATCTGACTCCAATTTCTCTTTTAAGAATATTTGGCAATGGGGCATTTCAAGAAATATTTAAAGATTTTCAAAAAATTGAGCAAAAGAAGCAAAAAATAAGAGAAACTAATGAAATTACCTCTTGTTCTCAAAAACAGATTGTTCTTGAAGAAGGGAAGATTCAATCTCCAGAATTGGCTTTTTTTTCAAAGCCCTCTTTAAACAAAATTCAAAATCCGAAAATTTATTTTTACAATTTAGATGTAAGCTCAGGAATCGAAAGAGCGGGTAATGCTTTTTTAGGCATGTTGGATGAGTATAAAAAGAAACACCCAGAAAATATTCGGGAATATAAAAAACAGAACCCCTGTTGTATTCTTATTGAGGATTTGATAGAATTTGATCCCGATGTAATAATTATGAATGAATATTATCCTCGACTTATTGAAACTTGTTATTATTATAAGAAATTTAAAAAAGATACAAAAATAATATTATTAAATCACTGTTATGATAATTTAATAGATCTTCCAATATCCCAGAGATTATCGGATGTTGATGTGACAGTCAATTATGCTTTTAGAGAAACAATAGATCACATTATTAATTTAAACCATCATCCACAGAATAAACCATATCCATCTTTTTTAAAAGACAAAATAATAGATATGTATTTTCCTTTAAAAGATGATGAATGGGAGAACAAGGTATCATTTTTAGACAGAAAAAAAGATTTTTTATATGTAGGCAATTTATTGCCTCATAAATTTTCTTCAGAGTTTGTGGACAAATTCTCCAAGAGTGATATGAAGATAGACATATATGGGAAAATGTTTAGAGAAAAGAAAGAATTGAAAGATTATAATAATAAAATATTAAAAAGTAAAAACTTTAACTATTTAGGTTATTGTTCTCCAGAAAAAGTGGTAGATGTATACAACAAATACCGGTTTCTAATTCTACCTCATCATGGTTATGAACCTTTCTCATTCGTGGTCTTGGAGGCACTAAAAACAGGAACAATCCCTTTGATTGTTGAGACCATGCCAGATTATAGAGGGGATTGGATGGCTTGGGCAGATGGTTTTTATATTAAAGATAATACAGTGGACGAGTTATTAAAGAGAATGAAATTGTATTTAACCGATAAACATAGAATTAATATTATGAAAGAACTATCTAAAAAATCAAATTTTATTTCAAAAGAAATAAATTTAAGGATCAGTTATAAAAAATTTCGGGAAAAGTTTCTTCAAATGATTTTCTAATCAAATTCTCAAAATGAAATACCAAGAAGAAAATAATAAATTAATAGAATCTTTTTTTAAAAGAACATTTTTTAAAGCTTGGCAAAATCCTAAGGTGGAAAAACTAGCAAATTTCCAATCGGTTGAACTTTGGCTAAACAACAAATGTAATTTATCTTGCAAATATTGTTATATTAATCAATATGGAAATGATTTATACCCTTCAGAAACTCAAGACGGACAAAAGGTATTGAAAAATTTAGAAATGTTTTTGGATTGGCTGATAGAAAATAAATTTGCTCCAAAGTTCGAACTTTTCAGCGGAGAACCTTTAACCCAAGAAGTTGGGTTTAAGGCCATAGAGATGATATTAGAGAAATACAAAAACATAAAAAATAAGCCTCCTTTTTTAATTATTCCTACTAATTATACATTTTTATTGTCTGAGAAATTGACTCAAAAAGTAGAAGATTTACTTAAAAAATCTAGGAAAATAGGTCTTCCCATTTCTTTAAGTGCCTCTTTTGATGGAAAGTACTGTGAAAAAAATAGGCCTTTTAAAAATATGAAGGATAGTCAAATTGACCCGAGGAATGATCAGTATTATGACAAGGCATTTGTTTTTAACAAGAAATGGGGTTTTGGATTTCACCCGATGATTTATTCAGAAGGCATAAAAGATTGGCAGAAAAACTGGTTATGGTTTCAAAAAAATTTCCAGAACTATAATATTTCATGGGACAACATTTATCTTTTAGAAATAAGGAATGCCGAATGGCGAGATAAACAGATTTTGGAGTTTGGAAAATTTATAGAATTTTTAATCAAATGGACTTTTCATAATAGTTGTCACGATGACATAGAAAAATTCTTGTTTTTTCTTTTTAGAAGAGGTTATAATATATTACAATCTCCTTTTACGACTATTGGTAGAGGGATAGGATGTTCTATCCAAGGTACTGTCCATGTGAGATTAGGAGATTTAGCTTTAGTCCCCTGTCATAGAACCTCTTATCCTCCTTTTGTTTATGGATATTTTAAAGTTAAAAATAATAAACTTACTAAAATTGAAATTTCTAATCCTGAATTAATGCTTACCGTTTATTCTTTTGATGCTAAGAATCAACCTCAATGCGAAAATTGTCTTTTAAAAAATCTTTGTTCCTTTGGTTGTCTAGGAAGTCAATTTGAAACAACAGGAGATTTATTTTCTCCAATTCCGACTGTTTGCCAATTGGAGCATGTTAAAATTGCCTCCATAATTAATGTTTTAAAAGAATTAAAAATTTTTGAAGCAGTTTTGAATCGAACAGATCCTCAGAAATTGGAAGCGTTAAGAAAAATTGAACAATTACTTTGTCAGCAAAAAAACAAGATGGTTTTAATCACAAAAAATAAAGGTTATTATAATAAATAAAGGCTATTAATCAAAATTAAAATATTAAAAATATGATGAATCAAGCATATAAATCTTATAAAGATATCTTAGCTAAAATTAATGAAATTTTAGAGTATGAAGACGATATGAAAAAATCGTTTTCTGAAGAAGGAAACAAAAAGATTGGGCAGACATTAAACTTAATAATTGGTCAATTAGAAAAGGTCTACAAAAATGAGAGTGTAGAACCCACAAATGAGGATAAATCATTAGTAAAAGAAACAGTTGATGTATTTATTAATATTGCCATAAATGAATCAATCACGCCGATATTTCGGGACTTATCAGAAACATATTTATTATTGGTATTTAATTGGAATCAGACGTTGGGGAAAGTGCCAAGTATTGGCAAAAATATCAAGTTAGTTGATATGATAATCAAAGGACAATTAACTATGTTAGATACTATTTATGTTCTCCGTCAATTTTTACCAAAGATTAAAGAAATGGGACGATATGAACCTCCAGCTTTTGATCTAAGCAGAGCATATCTTGATATTTTAAAAGAAGGCAATCAAGATCAGAAATTAAAATATAAAAAGCTAAAATCTAAAAAGTCGAAATCTCAAAAAAATAAATCTAAAAAAAGCATACAAAAAACTAAAAAATAATATGAAATCATACTATATAATCATTATTGGAATTTTGTGCTTAATAATAGGAATAGGACTTGGGTATAGTGTCCAAAAAGATGCTATAGAGGGAGAAAAAAATACTCTGGAAGGGGAAAATGAAAATATTTCGGCCTTATTAATTGCTGAAAAATCTACATTATTAGACCATATTCTTGCTCGACTTGGAGGTGATGTCTCGGAGATAAATAATGACTTTCTTCTAATCGAGAAAGGGGGAAACTCATTTGAAGCAAAAATTGGAGATTCTCCATTGACAATTATAAAGACAGTTTATGACCCAGAAGAAGGCGAAAAGCTTGTCGGAGAAGATTTTGAATTAAAAGATGTAAAAATTGGAGACCAAGTATATATAACATGTATTTTAGAAGAAGGGTTTTGGCAACTAAAAACTATTGTAATAGAGGAAAATTTTCCAGAATCTTAAGAATAAATTAGTTCTAGAGGCTCTAATATTTTTTGTGAATTTTAATAATTAGCTAATAGCCAATAAAGCATTTTTTGTTGTCAATCTGGCAAAAAATTGAAAAAGAGAGGAGATAAATTAGAGAGGAGTTAACGATCCTCTCTTTTTTATAAAAAAACTTGACAAAATACCTTTTTATTGTTAACCTAAAAAAGGTTCTTTATCAATTTTAAATTAGAAGGAGGTGAAAAAAATGTATAGGAAGGCTTTAATGATATTAGTTGTTACTCTTTTAATATTCTCAGCAAACTATGGAGATATTGTAGCAAAGACAGAAGATGTATCTTCTCTTGAGATTAAATTAGAAGATGGGAATATTATTATAGGGTCTTGGATTTTCCCTACGATAATATTAATAAGAGCAGATGGAAAAAATATTGAAATTGAGACAAAGGATATCCTTTCCATTAAGAGGACTGAACAGGAAGGAGAAAACCTTAAACAGAATACTTTTAGTTATTCTACTAATAGTAACTGGGAACTAGATTGGAAACTAGGAGAATCTCACTCAGATTTACTTTGCATTTCTATAGGAAAAGGAGTCAAAGGAGATATAGAGTTTGGCGGAAAGCTGATAAAAACTCTAAATATGAGTATCCACACACGACCATCTATTGTTCCCGTAGGGAAGGATTTAAAATGGTTAGACTCTAATACTATTCTTTTAATCCACCCGGAGAATCTAAAATGCTTGCAAGATTTAGAAAGCAAGTGTCCTCAATTACTTCCTTTGTCTTATGCTAAATTGGAATCTCGATTAGAATCTTATTCTTCACCTTTATTTTATTTTTCTCGGGACACAAAGGTAAATAAAATTAGAGGGGTTATTGTTATCGAAGAAGTAAATTCAGAATTAGCACAACTCTTAAGTGAAGGAGTACCATTAAATATGTTTTTCTGGTATAAAAATGAGCAATTGCAGATTTTAGAATAAGTAAATAAAAGGGAGAAATTAATTAACTTCTCCCTTTTAGATTAAGATAAAAGCTTGACAAAATACTTTTTTATTGCTAAACTAAAAAAAGACCACATAGTTTAGTTTTCTTTAAAAACTGAATATTAGACGAATTAGGTAAAATTTTAAGAAAAGGAGGTAATCAGAATGAAAAAAGGCAGATTATTAATTCTTGGATTATTGGTTTTAAGCATTTCTCTGCTATTTTTTTCAGCGAGTGTCTGCGCGAAAATATACTATCTAGAGGATGAATGTATTATATTCGTTAAGACGGATAAGTTAGTCTATTTTAGTATTCTGGATAGAAAGTTTATTGGTGGTTATACCATAGAAACAGATATCTCCAAAATGATAGCTATCAAACAGGGAGTTGAACATACATATTATAATGAAGAAACAGGAGAAACCCAAACTGAAATTCAAACTCAGATAGTTATTAGAGATATTAGTCCAGGAGTAAAAACTAGAGTAATATCCTTCGGAAAAAGCAAAACAGGCATCGGTGTTTTTTTTACATTCTCCACAGAAAATTCAGAAAAAAACCTATAATACATCTTACTTACTTTTAAAAGAGGAGACAATAGATTTTGTCTCCTCTTCTACTTTAACCAGCTCTCGCTCTTTACAAAAGAGGGCTTTTTTATTAGGATAAAGATAGAAATTAACTAATATGAAATTTGGGGAAACAACATCAATATATAAAATAGTAGAGAAAGTTAGCGATAAATGAATATATATTAATGTAAAATATTATGATTAACCAAAATTTCAACTTGAATTATGAATCAATTAATCCTATATCTGATAGGCATAGCTTTGTTGTGGATAGGAGCCATTCTAGGTTATTATGCCCGTCAGTCAATTATAAGAAAGAGAAAGGGAAGCATAGAGGCTAAGCTCCAAAAGAAAATTACGGAAACTAAGACCGAGGCGAAGGATATTTTAGAAAAAGCAAATGCCAAAGCGGATAAAATTATTGATCTTGCTCAAAAAGAGAATCACGAAAGAAGAGACCAAATTTTAAAAACAGAAAGTATTCTTCTAAAAAGAGAGCACACTTTAGATGAGAAGATATCTATTTATGAGGACAAAGAAAAAGATTTTAATGAAAAAGTTGAAAAACTTAAAAAGATAAAACAAGAGCTAGAGGAATTAAATGAAAAATCCCAAGCTAAATTGGAACAAGTTTCTGGTTTTTCTAAAGAACAAGCCAAAACAGAATTATTAGAAAATACCGAAAAAGAATGCGAAAAGGAAATATTGATAAGAATGCAAAAATTAACAAATGAAGGAGAGGAAAGGTTAGAGAAAAGAGCCAAGGATATCCTAATTCAATCTATCCAAAAGTATGGACTTTCTCAGTCTCAAGAGATGACTACTACTGTTTTAAGCATCCCGTCCAATGATGTTAAAGGAAGGATTATTGGGAAAGAAGGTCGAAATATCAAAGCATTTGAAAAAGCGACTGGCGTGGAAGTTATAGTTGATGATACTCCGGAAACAATAATTATTTCTGGGTTTAATCCGATAAGACGTGAAATTGCGAGAGTTGCTATGGAAAAACTTATTAAAGATGGTAGAATTCAACCAGCCAGGATTGAAGAAACAGTTGATTTAGCCAAAGAAGAAATATCTGAGCAAATAAAAAAAGCAGGAGAAAAAGCAGTTTATGAAGCTGGGATAATCGGACTAGACCCAAAACTTGTTCAACTTTTAGGAAGATTATATTTCAGAACAAGTTATGGGCAGAATGTTTTGCTCCATTCTATTGAAGTAAGTTATTTGGCCGGGGCCTTGGCAGATGAACTAAAAGTAAATTCGGAAATAGCAAGAAGGGCAGGTCTTTTACATGATATTGGTAAAGCCGTTGACCATCAAGTTCAAGGTTCTCATGTTGATATTGGGATAAAGATATTAGAAAGATTTGGAGAGAAAGAAGAAATAATAATTGCCATGAAATCTCATCATGAAGAATATCCGGCAGAAAGTATTGAAGCAATCTTAGTGCAGACCGCTGACCAAATTTCGGGAGCAAGACCCGGAGCTAGAAAAGACACTTTAGAAAATTACTTGAAACGATTAAAGGAATTAGAAGATATTGCTTTAAGTTTTTCGGGAACGAAAAAAGCATATGCCATTCAAGCAGGCCGGGAGCTTAGAGTGTTTGCCGAGCCAAAAGAGATTAATGATTTGGAAGCATATAAATTAGCCAAAGATATTGCCTCTAGAATTCAAGAAGAACTTAATTATCCAGGAGAAATAAAAGTTAATGTTATTCGCGAGACCAGAGTAATAGAATACGCTAGATAGTGTTTGACTATCTTATATGCTATAATATATAGTAATATATTAAGCAAAAGGTCGATACTAACTTAACTTAAATAATTTTAAATAAAAAAATGGCCAAAGTAACAAAAGAAGACTTAATCGAATCTTTAGCTAAAGTTTGTTGTTCAAAAAAAGAAGCTTCAGATTGTTTAAATGCTCTTATAGAAGATATTAAAAAAAATCTAGCAGACGGTAAAGATGTTGTATTGACCGGTTTTGGAACTTTTTCTGTCTCTCACAGAAAAGCCAGAATGGGGAGAAATCCTCAAACAGGCGCTACTCTTAAGATCGCTGCTAAGAAAGTTCCAAAATTTAAATCTGGAAAAGGATTAAAAGACGCAGTTAAATAAAAAAGTCAAAAACGAAAATAAAGCCCGTCAGTATTGGCGGGTTTTGTTTTATATAAAATGGAGCGGGTGAAGGGAATCGAACCCTCATCATTTGGTTGGAAACCAAAAACTTTGCCATTAAGCTACACCCGCATATTTATTTGATAGTGACAGTCTCAATCCATCCCATAATTCGGCGATGAAGACTTCTCCCAAACTTTTTTTTACCGCGACTTCTGATTTCTAACTGTAATGTCCCATAAGGTAATTTTCTTTTCTTTTTGCTTGATTTATTGGTTCTTACATCGATTTGGGTTTTGCCGAATTGTGCTTTTGGAATATTTATTATTTTTGACCAATAACTGATAGTCGTGTTTATATTATTGTCTGGGTATAAATGAACTCGAGGAGTAAAGTTTTCATTTTTAAGACCACAGATTTTTTTAAACCATTTTATAGCTATCTTTATTATCTCTGGATCAGAATTAATGATTTGGATATTTTCTTGAAGTTTTGTTCCCTCCCCCAAGTATAATCCAATACCTAGTAGCCATAAATCTCTCTTAGTTAGTTCCCCTAATTCTTCTCTTGCTAATTTTTTCATCTTTTTAATATCCGCCATTCTTTGGCCATGCTTGAATTGAGCTGATTTCATTTGTGCTCCTTTTATACGTTTTTTAACTAGTTTATTTGGTTTATATGGAATTTCTTTAAGCCAATCGCTAAGTGTACTTTTTGATAAACCTATTCTTTCTGAGATCATGCCATAAGAATAACCTCGCTTACGATAACTTATAGCTTTTTCTTTAATACTTAAAGGTTTCATAATTTACATTGTAATTAATCGAACCCATTTCTTATATTATAGCAAACGATAATCAAATGTCCAATTTTAAAGAACAAATTTATTTGCTTTAAATACCAAATTTTTATCTATTGAAATAGGTTATAATCCAAAATGTCGGGGTGCTGGGACTCGAACCCAGACTAAATCCTCCCAAAGGACTTGTGCTGCCAATTGCACTACACCCCGATGCCAAAAGTATATTATAGTTTTTTGTTAGAGTCAATTATGATATAATAATATAATTATAATATTATTTTAAGAATATGACTCCTAAAAATTTTTGTGAGCAGTTGAACATTAAAAAACAATGTAGAAAATATGGACTCCCTCTTTGGCAATGCCCTCAATTCTTATTTTTGATAATGGGAATTATAATTATGGTTATAATTATTGTTTCCTACCTTGTAGCCATAGAAAAAATAGATGATCCCCAAATGGTAATTTTACTCATACTTGTTTCAACATCAATTTTAATAATTATTGATTATATTATTGTTCATAGTTTTGAAAAATTGGCAGAATCAACAAGAATGAAAATGGAATTTATAGGCATAGTTTCACACCAATTAAGATCGC
>Ga0265595_1001697_pt1 | contig 16340 bp, 3 predicted proteins | sample saktaG_15_FD_190148 | JGI IMG/M metagenome (GOLD analysis project Ga0265595, IMG submission 190148) | Saline water microbial communities from Sakinaw Lake, British Columbia, Canada - sak_2013_06_06_50m | ecosystem: Environmental > Aquatic > Non-marine Saline and Alkaline > Saline ... | reverse complement strand
TCGTCCCTCGTCCCTCGTCCCTCGTCCCTCTCTCTTAAGCTGTCCTGAATGTTAATATCCTCCTGCTTCGCCATCGCCTCCGCCAGTGCGAAGGTAAATTCAGGTATTGAATCCAGAGGAATCCACCATGAAGGATCAGCAGTTCGGGTTACCACCATCATGCCATCGGCATTGTAATCGGAGTATACAATGGTGTTCCCGTTGGGAGATATTGCCGGGTTGGTTGCCTGAAACCGGGCCGAGGTTACCTGGGAGAGTTGGCGTGTAAGGGTGTCGATGGCAAAGATGTTTTCGATTCCTGTATAGTCGGCCATGAAGAGCAAGTAGTTCCGGAAAAACAGAGGCGGACCAGAAATCTCCTGGAAGGAGGGAGGAAGGAGGGAGGTAATGGAACCACCTTGCGAATCCATAGTGTGAAGCGATTTCCCCTCCTGTGTCAGCAGAATAAAAGCGATATTGTTCCCATCTGCCGACCAGGCAGGTTGCAGAAATAAACCTCCATAAGGAGCTGGGAAAGAGTTAAGGACTTTCCCGGAAGCCGTTTTAAGGATATCGATGAATGATCGGTTCTCCTCAGTGATCCGCACGGCAAGAAACCGGCTTCCATCCGGGGAAATGGCAGGGGAGAAGTAGCGGCTTTTCCTGGTAAGATACTGATGCCTGATGCCTGATGCCCGATGCCGGAAGTCAGTTATTTGTATTACTTTCTTTCGTCCTTCGTCCTTCGTCCTTCGTCCTCCTAATTTCGAATTTCTAATTTCCAATTTCCTGATGACAGAATAACTCCTGTTCTCCCAACGGATATCCGGCCGGTACTCGGCCCATACCACAGCACCTTCAGAAACAGATAGACTCCCTGGCTGATATGCTCCCAGCCTGTTAAGGTTTTTCGTTTGCCCTTTTTTATTGAGCAGCAGGAGTTTCGGAACGCCTTCGTTGCTCCATCGTGCTGCGATAAGGATCGAGTCGTTAAGGAATTGTGGCCGGTCCCAGGTGGTGTAATCGGTTGAATTTGGTGTTGTTACCTGGTTGATTGGTGAACGCCAGGAGTTGTCTTCCTGATGTTGCCACTCCACAACAAGCTTCTCCATGATCTCCCGGTAGAGATCAGCCTTCCATAATCCCGTTTTCTTCCTGATGCCGGCGTTGAAAGGAACGACCATGAAGGGACGTTTCGCTACGTTATTCAGCGTATGATCCCACAGCTCATACCCATATTTTTCTCGCCCCTTGGCAACGATTTGGTATCCCAGCACATAGGCATCGGGAGTAAAGGTTTTGTACGATCCCATCGTTGCCAGGCCGTAGGAATAGATCCCTTTCTGCAGGAGCTGGGCCCTGATGGGAGCGGCAAACGAGGCAACGCGGCCACGGCCCGAATTACTAAGAGCTGTCTCTATCACCGTGGCATCTCCCTCGAGGAACCAGGTGGGAACAAACAATCCTAAAACAGCGCCGGTTGCCTGCTCGCCAAAGAGATAGTAGAGCGCTTTCGAAAAACCCTGGTTCATTTTGCTTGTTTGAACCGCATGCCGGTATTCGTGTAAGACCAGCTGCTCCAGCCACTCTTCGGCGTAGATATCCTGGGGCGGACAAGTGTACAATTCAATCCGACGGGGAGCCCATACCGTCAACCCGTTTGAAAGGGTTGAGCTGGTGTGCAGTACAAATGGCATCCGTGGAACTTTTGCCTGCAATGATTTTGTTTCGTATTTGGTGGTCAGCTCCAAAATGTTGGCCAGATACTGGCTGTGGGAAAGAAAATTCTCAGGGAAGACAATCCGGAATGATTCGGTTTTGATCTGACTCCATCTGACCGAAGCGGGATCCTGTCCTGTTGAGTAATATTGCGCCTTTAAAGAGAAAACAAGGCCAATGGAAAACAGAAGATATAGTGGAATACGTTTCAAGGTCGGGAGTTAACTTCAGGGTGTAAATTTATTGATATTTCGTGTACAGCCGCAATTTATTGCGGCTCATCCCATCAATCCCGTCCCTGCATTATTTTCCATTTCCCAAAAATTCTCCTAATTTTGACTTGAATTCGTATTTCTCCAGATATGCTTGACAAAATCATCACCTTTTCAATCAAAAACAAACTGGTCATCGGCCTGTTGACAATTGCACTGATTGCCTGGGGAATCTATAGTTTTATCCGGCTCCCCATCGATGCTGTCCCCGATATCACCAACAACCAGGTTCAGGTGATTACAATCTCACCATCCCTGGCCCCTCAAGAGGTGGAGCAGTTCATCACGTTCCCTGTTGAAGCGGCAATGGCTAACATCCAGGATGTGACCGAAATCCGCTCTCTTTCGAGGTTTGGGCTTTCTGTGGTCACGATCGTCTTCAAGGATGATGTCGATGTGATGCGTGCCAGACAGATTGTCTCCGAACAGATCGTTATGGCGACACAACAAATTCCGGCCGACTATGGGGCGCCGGAGATGATGCCTGTGACAACGGGTCTGGGAGAGATTTACCAGTATGTGCTTGAACCAAAACCTGGGTATGAGGATCAGTACTCACTCTATGACCTCAGGACCATACAGGATTGGATCGTCAAGCGGCAATTGGCTGGCATTCCGGGTATTGTGGAGATCAGCTCGTTCGGCGGACTGCTGAAACAGTATGAAGTAGCGATAGATCCTCGGCATCTGGTCGGGATGAACATTACAATTCCCGAGATCTTTGATGCCCTCGAGAATAATAACCAGAACTCCGGTGGAAGTTACATCGAAAAACGGCAGGAGGCTTATTATATCCGCACCGAGGGCATTGTAAAAAATATCGGGGATATCGAAATGATTGTAGTCAAGGAGGTGAACGGCCTTCCTATCACCATCCGGGATGTAGCCATCGTAAAGATTGGTTCTCCACCTCGTTTCGGTGCTATGACAAAAGATGGAAAAGGTGAAGCGGTTGGAGGGATTACGTTGATGCTGAAAGGAGCCAACAGCGCCGAAGTGACTAACCTGGTGAAGGAACGGATCCGGAAAGTGGAGAAAATACTACCTCCCGGACTGGAGATCAAGCCTTATCTTGACAGATCCCTGTTGATTGGGAAAACCATCCACACCGTCACTACCAACCTCATCGAAGGAGGATTGATCGTGATTTTTGTCCTGGTTCTTTTGCTTGGAAACATGCGCTCCGGGTTGATCGTGGCTTCGGTCATTCCCCTCTCAATGCTCTTTGCCATTGCAATGATGAAGGTTTTCAACGTGTCAGCAAACCTGATGAGCTTGGGAGCCATTGACTTCGGATTGATTGTGGATGGAACTGTGATCGTTGTGGAAGGGATCATGCATCAGTTGCAGAAGCATTTTAATATGCAGCGGCTTGACCAGCCGAAGATGGATGACACGATTTTCAAAGCCACTAGCCGCGTGAGCCACTCTGCTGTCTTTGGCGTGTTGATTATTCTAATCGTCTATGTCCCTATCTTCGCCTTCACCGGAATTGAAGGAAAAATGTTCAAACCGATGGCCCAGACAGTTAGTTTCGCGCTAATTGGTGCGCTAATCCTATCGTTTACCTACGTTCCGATGGTCGCCTCCATCTTTCTCAGAAAAAGGATCCATTTTAAGAAAAATATCTCCGAGCAGCTTATGGATTACCTGCACCGATGGCATGACCGGACCCTGAATATCGCCATGCGGCTTCCGGTGCTGGTCATTATGGGCGCTTCCGTAATCGTACTCATTAGCCTGTGGATTTTCTCCCGGATGGGAGGGGAGTTTCTTCCTACACTGGAAGAGGGCGACCTTGCTTGCCAGCTGACCCTCCCTCCCGGTTCTTCCCTTTCGCAGAGTATTGCAACCACCACGCTGGTAGAGAAGATCCTTACGCAGCAGTTCCCTGAAGTCATTCATGTGGTCTCTAAAATTGGTTCGGCTGAAGTGCCAACAGACCCGATGGCCATTGAGGATGCCGATGTGATGATTACCATGAAGCCGAAAAAGGAGTGGGTTAGCGCTAGTACCCGGGAGGCGATGGTGGACAAGATGAAAGCTTCACTCTCTGTCATACCTGGGGCGAGTTTTGATTTCTCACAACCTATTCAATTGAGGTTCAATGAGTTGATGACTGGAGTGAAGACAGATGTCGCCGTGAAGATCTTTGGAGAGGATCTCGATATCTTATTTGACCAGGCAAACCGGGCTGCCTCCATCATCAATAAAATCCCCGGTGCAGGTGATGTAAAGGTTGATCAGATCGTTGGGTTGCCTCAGCTGGTGGTTACCTATAATCGCGATAAGATCGCTCAGTATGGATTGAACATCAATGAGATGAATTCCATCATTCGTACCGCTTTTGCCGGTCAAACAGCAGGACTGGTCTTTGAAGGTGAGCGGCGGTTTGATCTGGTAGTAAGGCTGGATGAAGTGTACAGGAAAAATGTAGATGCTCTCCGAAGCCTCCGGGTAAACCGCCCCGATGAAGAACTGATCCTTCTCAGCCAGGTTGCGGATATCCGTGAGGTGAGCGGCCCGATGCTGATCTCCAGGGAGGAGACAAAACGTCGGGCAACGATAGGGATCAATGTAAGAAACCGGGATGTGGAATCATTTATTGATGAGGTTGACCGGGAACTAACCCGCCAGATGATCTTACCTGCCGGTTACTACTTTACTTACGGAGGGCAGTTTGAGAACCTGAAGACAGCCAAACGTACTTCTTCCATTGCTCTTCCCGTTGCTTTGGCTGCGATTTTTATCATGTTATTTTTTGCATTTCACTCATTTAAACAATCTGTTATGGTATTCACTGCTATCCCCCTCGCTGCTGTTGGTGGCATCTGGGCATTGCTGATCAGAGGGATGCCTTTCAGCATTTCGGCCGGTGTGGGATTTATTGCCCTCTTCGGGATTGCCGTTTTAAACGGGATTGTCCTGATATCTCATTACAACCAGCTGGAAAAAGAGGGGATAACTGACATCTGGGAGAGGATCAAGCAGGGGACATCAGACAGGCTTCGCCCCGTTATCATGACCTCCCTGGTAGCTGCATTTGGCTTTGTCCCCATGGCTCTCAGCACTGCTGCCGGCGCTGAAGTTCAGAAACCACTGGCAACGGTTGTAATCGGAGGCATCCTTACAGCCTCACTTCTTACCCTAATCGTACTTCCGGTGTTGTATTATACCTTCCAGGAGGGATTTCATTGCGCTCTCACCAGGATCCGGTTATGGCCAAAGAAGAAGTTGCCTCCAGCCGCAATTTTGTTTCTCCTGTTTCTATTACCTTCAGCAATGAATGGGCAAAACAGTGGTGACCCCAAAATTCTTACAATGCCACAGGCAGTGGATATTGCACTTCATCACACCATTGAATTGAAAAACTTTGAACTGGAGAAAAAGGCAGAGAAGAGCCTGATCATGTCGGAGTTCGACCTGGCATCACCAACTGTGGCTATTGAAACTGGGGAGATCAATTCTGCCTTGAAAGACTACAAAGTGGTCATCAGTCAAGAGATTGATTTCCCAATGGTATATGTTGAAAAGGTGGCAGCCCAGAGAGCAAAAACCGAAGTCACTTCATTTCTCTCGGAACTGCAGAAGGTGGAACTCCTCACCGAAGTAAAATCAGTTTATATGGAGTGGTGGATCACGACTGTCAAACTAAGACTGAAAGAGAAGCAGGATAGCATTTTCGGCATTTTTTACAATGCTACTTCAAAGCAGTTTGATGCTGGTGATGTGAATCATCTGGATCTTCTGATCAGTGAGTCAAGAAAAGCAAAGACCGAACTGGATGTAAGATCCTTGCGGGCCGATGTGGAAGCAACCTGCAATGAACTCAAGACGATGATCCATTCTGATACGGATTATATAGCGCCCTCTGCGTTTCCTGAACGGATCGAAACACCGCTGCTTCCTTCCGGCGGATTGACAGATAACCTTACCATGAACTATCTGGCGTCTGCACTGTCTTACGAAAAAGCTAATCTCCGGAAGGAGTCATGGCGTCTGGCGCCTTCATTCAATATCGGGTGGTTTACACAGAGCCTTGACAACGTAGAACCTTTTACCGGATGGACTTATGGGATTTCACTTCCGGTATGGTTCTGGGTCCCGATGGGAAAAATTAAATCAGCCAAAATCAGGCGGGATATCGCATTCAACGAGATCGAGAATGGGATACTTCATCTCGAAAGCAAATGGTATCGCTACAAGAAGGAGTTGGAGAAGGCAGAATACACCCTGACCTACTTTGATGAAAAGGGTTTATCCCTTTCGTTATCGATGATCTCTTCAGCCGAGAAGAGCTACCGTGCCGGTGAGATTAACCTCTTTCAGTATATTTTCACCCTGAATGAGGCATTCTCTCTGCAATTAGAGTACTTAGACGCACTTAATCGTTTCAATCAAACAGTGATCCAAATAAACAGGTTACTGGGAAAAATCTAATCATGAGAACATTAACAGGAATTTTATTCTGCCTCTTTCTGGCAGGTTGTCATCAGACCCCTGTTACGGAAGAAAAGAGTGAGGAAGGTACACCCGATTCAGGTCTGGTCGTTCTTAATAAGGAACAGATAGAGATCGGCAAGATCACACTAGGGAAGCTGACCAGGGAAGTGCTCTCCAAGGATATTAAAGCCAAAGGCAAACTAATCCTCAGATGGCAGAAGAACGCCTTTGTCGGAACCATGATAGGAGGCACGGTTGAGTCGATCCTCGTTAACGTTGGAGATAGAGTCTCCAAAGGCAAGTTACTGGCCACAATCACTTCTCCTGAAATTATCGAAGTTCAACAGAAGTATATATCTACCAGAAGCCTCTGGGAGTTTCAAAAGAGTGAATTTGAGCGACAGGAGTTGCTTAACAAGGAGAAGATTAATGCTGATAAAAAGCTGCAGGAGGCGAGAAAAGACCTTACCGACCTGGAAGCTAGATTCCAGTCGTTGAGTATGCAGATGGAGATGTTCAACATCCCTTTGGAAGCTTTGAACGAAGGAATCATACAACCTGTTGCCGGCATTGTAAGCCCGATTTCAGGCACAGTAGAAGAGATGGAAATCACTATCGGTCAGTATGTTGAACCTAATAAATCGATGTTTCAGATCATCGATAAAGATAACCTCCTCCTGGAGATTCGGGTTTTTGAGAAGGATGTTCCTTTTATCTCAATAGGTCAGCGTGTTACTTTTACATTGGCCAATCTCGGCCCTGAAGTCTATGAAGCCGCTGTGATTAGCATCGGCAAGATGGTGGAACAGGATGCCCGTACCGTGAAGGTCATTGCCAGTTTTACGAATACCTCTCAACATATTCTCCCCGGGATGTTCGTATCCGCTGAGATCCATACCGATGAGCAGGAGGTGGATGCGCTTCCCGAAGAATCGGTGGTAGGTGAGGGGACAGATGATACCTATATCTACTACACATGTTCCAAGGAGACTGATTCGCTGGTCATGTTTCGCCGGATGGAAGTAACCACCGGTTTTTCGGAAGGTGGCTATATCCAGATTTTCTTATCGGAACCGATGCCTGCTGATGCCAGAGTGGTAGTCAAAGGAAGTTATTTCGTGAAATCAGAGGAGTTGAAGCAGAGGGAGTAGGTTATTTCACAACGATTTTCTTCACTACCCGTTTTGTCTCTCCCGAAATCAGAATCGTATAAACTCCAATCGGCAGTGGCCGCAAATCGATTTGGTGTTCAGAGTTCCCTGGTTTGACCAGCAGCTCTTTTTCCGTCACCTTCAAGCCCAGTTGATTTACAACCATAACTACATAGGATTCATCTGTAGTTTGGTTGAACCGGAGTGTGAATGTCCCATCGTTCGGGTTGGGATAGAGTGAGATGCCCTTGCCTACAGGATTTTCAATTCCTGTGATGATGACATAGATGTGATTGGATGTGTCGGATGCGCAGCCATTGATGATCACCTTGTCCCAATAATCTCCCTCTTCCAATACATGAAATGTGGCTCCGGTTGCTCCAGGTATCAGGGTGTCATTGAGGAACCATTGATTCCCATCAGGAATATTGCTTTGCAACACATTCCCGATAAGCGTGATCACCGGTGTTGCAGGAATTTGCGTGACAGAGATCTGAAGAGGAGGCGATGGCGCTCCATTTCCACAGGCGTTACTGGCGGTTACAGTCATATTCCCGCTGGTGGCTGTTGTTGGATAATCAACGAGGATAGATGTAGTTCCTGCCCCGGAAGTGATGATGGCGCCGGGTGGAACAGACCAGTTATAAGAGGTTGCATTGGTAATAGGATTGGTTGAATAGGAGATACCGGTTGCAACGCCACAGATTGAGTCGGAGCCCGTAATCGGTCCCATCTGTCCGGGAGAGCCTTCAACCAATACTGTGAGCGTAGAAGGTATAGCTGCACTGCAGCCATTCCCGTTCGTGTAGCTGACACTTACCCATTGGGTTCCAGTCCCAAGCCAGGTTACCTGCACCTGTGAAGTTCCCATTCCTGAGGTGATCATCCCTGAGGCGGAGGTGGTCCACTGGTATCCGGTCATCCCTGTTTCAGTGGTGTAAGCATAGTTACCGGCATTCGCACAGGCAGTATCCGCCCCGGTTATGGAGGGTAGAGGAAGGGGGTTAACCGTAACATTAAACACTGTTGGGGTTCCGGTAGTACATTCACTTGCATTGGTATACCCGACGCTTACCGTTTGTGCTCCCGCGGAATCCCAGGTAATAGTCACAAAATTGACCGAGTCGCTTCCGCCCGCGGTGATCGTGCCACCATTGGAGACAGCCCACAGGTAGTTGGTCATGCCAGTTTGCGTGGTATATGTTTTTCCTGTAGATCCCTCACAAGCTGTTGCAGGTCCGGTGATGGTTGGTACCGGCAATGACAAGACATGGACGTTGTAAACATAAGGTGCAGCAGCGGAGCACACGTTGCTGTCGCTGTAGTTAACTGAAACCCATCGGGCTCCGGCCTGAGCCCAGGTAACGGTAATGGTGTCGGTATTGAGTCCGGAAGTAATGGTTCCACCCGTTGAGATTACCCAGCTATAGTTGGACATTCCTGGCTGTGTTCCATAGAGATTCCCGGATGTAGTAGCACATACCGTATCGGGTCCGCCGATCGTTGGAGTCGGCAACGGATTGACTTTGACCTTAAAGGACTTGGCAGTTTGAGCCGTACAACCGTTTGTTGCGGTATAATTAACCGAAACCGTTTGCGTGTCCACCATATTCCATGTGATCGTGATAAAATTGCTGCCAGTTGTCCCACCTGAGGTTGTTGTATTCCCGGAGGAGACATTCCAGATGTAGTTGAGCATCCCACTTTGAGTGGTGTAATTGTTTCCTGGAATTCCTTTACAGACGGGTGTTGGGCCCAGTATAACGGGATTCGGCTTGGGTTTGACGGTGACAGCATAGCTAGTGGGGGCTAAGGCGTTGCATCCGGTCGACGGGTTTGTATAATTCACCATCACTTGTCTCGCGCCTGCCGAGTCCCATGTTACTGTAACGACATTGGTTCCGGCTCCGGAGATGATAGTCCCTCCGCCCGAAAGTGTCCATTGGTAGGCAGTTTTCATCGGTTCAGTAGTGTAGGCATGCCCTCCTGTGCCTTCACAAACGGAAATCGGTCCGGAGATGGAGGGAGTAGGGCGGGAGTTGACGATAACTGGGAGGGTGTCGGGGATTAGACCTGTGCAACCAGCAGGGGTGGTGTAGTTAACAATTACGTATTGGTTTCCAGCGGTGTTCCACAAAACCACGATCGCACTGGTATCGGTAGGCGAAGTGATAACTCCCCCTGGGGAGACCGACCAGTTATAGGATTCCATCATCTGTTGTGTTGAGTAGGTTTCAGGTGACAGAACACAGGGTGTGGCAGGACCAAATAACTCTGGTGTTGGAATCAGGCTCACAAGGACAGAAAAGTTTGTAGCTGTTGCTGCAGAACAGCCAGATAGGGTCGTGTAGTTTACACTTACAGAATGGTTGCCGATGCTTGCCCAGGTAACGGTAACAAAATTGCTGGAGGTTGTTCCCCCTCCTGTAATTACTCCACCGGTGGATACGGTCCATAGGTAATTTGTCATCCCAGCCTCTGTCGTGTAATTATTCCCGGTAGAATTCACACAGGCAGTATCCTGACCGTTAATCGTAGGTGTGGGAAGGGGGTGAACAATGACCGGCAACATCGTCGGGGCCAGCGCCTGACAACCCGGAACGGTTGTATAGTTTACCGATATGCTGCGGGCACCTGCCGAATCCCACCGTACTGTAATTGTTCTCGTGCCCAACCCTGTCAGAATCACACCGCCCGGAGAAACAGCCCAGGAGTAGTCTGTCATAGCCAGTTCCGTTTGATAGGTTCCGATGGTGTTTTTGCAGAGGCTGATGGGTCCGGTGATCGTAGGAACCGGAAGTGGATTCACGGTGACATTGAAGGGAGCAGGATTGGTTCCTGTACATCCAATTGTGTTCGTGTATGTCACAATTACCCATCGGGTACCAGCGGAATCCCAGGCTACGGTAATCAAACTGTCGGCAGCTGATCCGATGATCGTTCCTCCCGATGAAATGCTCCACAGGTAAGATGTCATGTTCTTCTGGGTCCGATATAGAACAGTGTCATGTAAACATACAGAGGCGGGACCTGATATTGTCGGAACTGGAAGAGGATTAACCGTTGTTGTTGTGGTTGTTGGTAGATTGGCTTTGCAGCCGTTTGCGTTTGTATAGTTTACACCGATCGTCTTGGATCCGGGAGTTGACCATAAGACCATGATGGATGCTGTACCTAATCCACTCGTAATGGTTCCCCCGGGAGAGAGGGTCCAACCATAGGCAGTCATTCCAGTTTCGGTTTGATAGGATACAGAATTTCCGGTGCAGACGGATGAATTGCTTTGATACACGTTGACCAGGTCAAGGTAGCAGTCGTTGCCAAAATCGGAGGTGAATTTAAAGGCAATATACAGCGCTGGTTGTCCTCCTGCTCCGAGGGGTAACTGCTGGGTTTTGATCTTCCAACCCGCAACCGTGTTGTGCCGGGGAAAGGTTCCTGCCGAGTTCCAGGTTGCACCATCCAGCGACCATTCCACTTCCACCCGGTCATTGGATGTGGAAAACCCCGGGCTCTCCAGCCAGGCAAAATCCACATTCACATTGGGGGAGCCTATTGTAGAAATGGGTGTGTTCCTTTTTAGCCGGATAACTCCATTCCCGTTTTCGTATGAATTGAACCGAACGAGATAGGTGCCACTGAAGGCATTATATCCGGAGGGATAACTGGTGGTTGCAGGAAAAGTTATCGTATTATTTGATGCCAGTATTTCGATTGCCCAGCCGGAAGGGATAGCGCCCCCGTTTTCAAAGCTCTCCGACATGATGGAAGCAGGATTAATGGTTGGCACAGGCAAGGGGTTTACGGTTATATTCTTGACCGTTGGGGTGGTAGTGGCACAAGCACTGGCATTGGTATAACTAACACTAATTGTCTGTGACCCCGGCGTATTCCATGTAACGGTGACGGCATGTGTGCCGGTTCCTGCCGTTATGGTTCCCCCTGCTGAGGTGGTCCAGGTATAGTCGGTCATTCCGGTCTCGGTTGTATAGATTACACCTGCAGTGCCGGCACATACAACTCCCGAACCCGTAATTGTTGGTACCGGTAACGGGTTGACAGTAATATTTTTAACTGATGGTGTGGCCGCTGTACATCCATTCCCGTTCACATAGTTCACACTCAGGGTTTGTGCACCAATCGTATTCCAGGTGACGGTGGCTGTATTGTTGTTTGCACTGCCTCCGCCTGTGATGGTTCCACCTGCCGAAATCGACCAGGCATAGCCCGTCATTCCAGGTTGGGTGGTATATGTCACACCACTTTCACCTACACAAATTATGTCTGCTCCGGTGATTGTTGGTACCGGCAACGGATTGACTGTGATATTTTTTACTGTTGCTGAAGCAGCTGTACATCCGTTCCCGTTCACATAATTCACAGATACGGTTTGTGCGACGGTGGTGTTCCAGGTCACGGTAACCGTGTTGCTTATGGAGGTTCCGCCGGCTATGATCGTTCCACCTGCTGAGATTATCCATGTATATCCGGTCATTCCGGCTTCGGTAGTGTAAATTACACTGTCTGTTCCGGCACAAACCGTTCCCTGACCTGTAATGGTGGGTACAGGCAACGGATTAACGGTTACATTTTTGACTGTGGCAGTGGCTGCTGTGCAGCCATTGCTGTTGGTATAATTCACTGTCACTGTCTGCGATCCTGCACTGTTCCAGGTTACCGTGATGGCATTGGTGCCGGTTCCTGAAGTAATTGTTCCTCCTGAAGAGATGGTCCAGCTGTAACCCGTCATTCCAGCTTCCGTTGAGTAAATGACGCTTGTACTACCCCGACAGACCGATCCTGAACCCGTGATTGTCGGTACCGGAAGGGGATGAACAGTTACCGGCAGTGTGGTAAGAGCCAGGGCATCACAGCCTGAAAGGTTGCTATAGTTTACCGATACAGTTTGCGAACCTGCCAGATCCCACCGAACGGTGATCGTATTGGTTCCTGTTCCGGAGAGGATCACACCTCCCGAAGAGACCGTCCAGGCGTATCCTGTCATGGCAGACTCTGTTTGATATGTTCCCACAGCGTTTTTGCAAAGGCTTGTGGTCCCGGATATTGTGGGGACCGGAAGGGGATTTACGGTAATGGTGTATGGAGTAGCCGAAGTGCCTGCACATCCGGAGGCATTTGTGTAGGTTACATTGATCCAGCGGTTGCCGCTCGAGCTGATGGTATCCCATCGGATGTTGACCAGGCTGTCAGTTGCTGATCCAATGAGTGTTCCCCCTGAAGATATGCTCCATATGTAGGATGTCATGTTTTTTTGGGTGCGGTAGAGAACAGTATCATGCACACAAATAGCTGTTGGTCCGGAGATGGTAGGAACAGGTAGCGGATTTACTGTCGTTGTTGTGGTAGTTGGAAGGTTTGCTTTACAACCGTTCGCGTTTGTGTAATTTACACCAATGGACTTGGATCCTGGGGTGGACCATAAAACAGTGATAGTTGAGGTGCCTGATCCGCTGGTGATGGTTCCCCCGGAAGAGACTGTCCAGCCGTAGGCAGTCATACCGGCTTCAGTTTGGTAGGATGTAGTTCCAATACAGACGGTGGAATTATCCCTATATAATTTGGCCAGATCAAGGTAGCAGTCATTCCCAAATTCGGAAGTGAATTTAAATGCGATATAGAGGGATGCTTGCCCGCCGGCTCCCGGTGGCAGTGTCAGTGTCTTAATTTTCCAACCTGGAACAGCGTTGTAGCGAGAGAAGGTTCCTGCCGAATTCCAGGTGGTACCGTTTGTTGACCATTCAACTTCAACACGATCATTTGAAGTCGAAAATCCGACGTTTTCCAGCCAGGCAAAGCTAAGGTTGATATTGGTATACCCTACTGTCGATATAGGTGAAGATCGTTTAAGTCTGACCACGCCGTTTCCGGCATCATACGAATTGAATCGTACAAGGTAGGTGCCGTTGTAGGCATTGTACCCGATAGGGTGGCTTGTAGAAGATGGGAACGTGATCGTATTATTTGGCGCTAGTGTCTCCAAGGCCCAGCCTGTGGGAATGGTTCCCCCGTTTTCAAAGCTCTCGGTAATAAGGGGCTGGGGAGAGATTATTGGAACAGGCAATGGATTAACGGTAAGCATGATGGTATTAGAGGATTCAACTTCAAGGCAGTTATTAGTCAGTAAACATCGGTAAGTATATCCAGTTAGGCCGAGGGAAGTGCTGTCGATAACCAGTTTATTTGTTTGTACTCCGCTATAAGGATAACTGTTGGCCAGATTGGTAAATCCAACCCCCGAATTAACCTGCCACTGATAGGTCAGGTTATCTCCTGTTGCAGACAACTGGAAGTTGACATCCGTTCCCTGGCATACATTTTTATCAGCGGGTTGTGATGTGATAATGGTTGGGTTACATAACGTAAATTTTGTAATAAAGCTATCCCACGTACCTCCTCCAAAGGATGGTTGATGACTCCCGGGAGTAGAGATTCCAGTTGCTGATGCTGTATATCCAACGACATAGATATACCTGTTACCCACAGGGGATATATCTTTTGGATCTTCACTGAGAGGTCCTCCATAATATGTTCCCCAGATCCTGTTACCGGATGGATTGAATTCTGTGAGAAAAACATCATGCTCACCGGCCCAAGCAGGTTGATATACTCCCGGGGTGGAGATGCCGGTAGAAGAAAAAGTGTAGCCTGTAAAGTAAACATTTCCATCCGCTTTTCCCTTTACAGCATAGCCTGCCTCGGAACCGCTGCCGCCATAATAGGTTCCCCACTCTCTTGTACCCGACGAATCCAGCTTTGCAAAAAAAGCATCGGTAGATCCAGCATAGGAAGGTTGATGAGATCCGGGTGAAGAGATCCCATTTGAAGAAGCGGTTTGACCAATTAGATAGACGGAGCCACTGTCTCCTGCAGACACACCATTCCCGGTTTCCCAGTCAAATCCACCATAGTATGTCCCCCATTGCAGATTCCCTGCGGTATCGAAATTCGCAAGAAATGCATCACCGTTTCCACCCATAACCTGTTGATGAGTTCCAGGTGTTGCAATGCCATCAACAGAATAGGTCTGACCCCCAATAAACACATCTCCTTCTCCGTTTATGGATAGTCTGTATGCCTCCTCGTAACTGGTTCCACCATAGTATGTTCCCCATTGGATGGCGCCCAAGGAATTGAATTTCGCAACCAGTGCATCCTCAATTCCCGAAAACACTGTTTTATACGCTCCTGGTGTAGCGATGCCGGAAGTTGAATAGGTTCCACCTGTGAGATAACAATTACCAGCTGAATCAGTAGCAATAGAAAAGAGATAATCACTGGAACCTCCTCCATAGTAGGTGCCCCATAATCTGAATCCGGAAGCATCAAACTTGATCAGGACCCCGTCATAAGAGCCTGCCAAAGCTGTTTGATATGCTCCTGGTGTTGCAATACCGGAAGTAGAGGTGGAAAAGCCTGCAACAAATAAGTCCCCAAGCGCATTTACAGAAACGCCAAAACCATAATCATCATTAGCCCCTCCATAATAGGTTCCCCATTGTCTTACTCCGGCAGCATTGAATTTTACAACAACGACATCGACGCCTCCGGCCAGGACTGATTGAAATGAACCAGCGGAAGCGATATTGTTGACCGATTCGGTCATGCCGGTAGCATAAAAGTTCCCATTAACATCCCCGGTACAACCAGACAGGATATCCATTGAGGATCCTCCATAATAGGTCCCCCAAACAAGACCAGGGATGGGATCAATGACCAATGTGGCATCAGAAGGGATCTCTCGGGATGCGGAAAATCCAAATACGTTGTCCTCAATCTGCCGGAAAGTAACCTGGATATCTGTTTGTCCTCTTTCCTGTAGTACGCAACTAACCGGTATTTTTTCCTGGATCGGATTGATTGAATTGATCAACACCAGGAGGCCATCCTCCAGTAAAATATCTGATGCTCCATCAATCTTCATCCTGATCTGTTCCATGTCAGCCCCTGGCTTGACAATAAAGTTATACTTGAATGTTTGGGTCTCATCAACCAGATATTCCAGGTCAATTCCCGGATAGAGATTTCGGTATGTGACCTTACCAAAATGGTTAACATCCCTGATGCCTTCAACAGGAGTTCCTGCCGTGTAGTAATTCAGGTAATCGGAAGAGGGATCTTCTGCAATGATTTCACAATTGGGATTGGCTCCTTCGAAATTGATATCAATCCGATGAAAGTTTATCCGGGAATGATTTGTATCCAAGTTGAAACGATTGAGTTGAGATGTTTCCTTATCCATGATCTGCTCATCTGCAACAATGGTTCTTTCGATTTGATAAATATCATAACTGAAACCATTGTTGCGTAGCTGAACATTGAATCCATTCATGTTTAATAAATAGCGTACAGCCGGATTGGGATTCCCGGACTGGTCGATAATTTGCCCTTTATTTTCGATAAAGAAGAGGTGTTTTTGCTGGAGTTCTTGATGGCTATCTGTTTTAACCTTTGAGCTGGGATGGCTAGAATGATTTGGACCACCCTGTGAGAAAAGAAGGGAAGGGATGATCGCCAGGAATAATAAGAGGGAATATCGCTTCATATATAGTATTTTTCCAAGTTTCAAAAATACTTTTAGGAATTCAAGCTGTCAAGCGATTCCACGGCAAGTTATTCCGTGTTATGAACAAAAAAAGCCCCGGGAGCTTTCAGTTGGCAGTAAACAAAAAAGTAGGGGCAATTCATGAATTGCCCCTACTTGAATCGCATGTCGCGTATCTCCTATCGCGTATCGTTACTTATTTACCAGAATCCT
>Ga0265595_1001696_pt1 | contig 16352 bp, 15 predicted proteins | sample saktaG_15_FD_190148 | JGI IMG/M metagenome (GOLD analysis project Ga0265595, IMG submission 190148) | Saline water microbial communities from Sakinaw Lake, British Columbia, Canada - sak_2013_06_06_50m | ecosystem: Environmental > Aquatic > Non-marine Saline and Alkaline > Saline ... | reverse complement strand
ATCGAGTTTTAAAGTTGTATATACTGGTTCAATAAGAGTGGCGAATGATTTGCATTCCTTAGTAGAAGCGGCAAAAATTATTTTTGATAAAGGATATAATAGCATTCATATTTTTGTGTATGGTGATGGTGATGATAGAGAAAGTTTAGAGAACTATTGTAAAGTCAATGGCTTGAATACTGTATATTTTAAAGGTTTTGTAGAGAAAAAGTATATTCCATATATATTGAGCAAATGTGATTTAAGTATTTTGAATTATAAAAATGCAAAAACCTTGCGTTTTGGTGGAAGCCAAAATAAATTGTTTGAATATTTGGCAGTTGGACGACCAGTGTTGATAACAGTTAATATGAACTACAATGTGGTAAAAAAGAATAATTGTGGTGTTACTTTAGATGAGCCTTCGGCGGAAAGTATAGCCAAAGCCATTATTGATATCTATAATCTATCAGATTTAGAACGAAATGCTATGGGCGAAAATGCAAAGAAAAGTGCAGAAGAATATGATTTTAGGCTTTTGACAGATAAATTGATTAAAATAATTTGTTAATTTTGGAGGAAAAAACAATGATTAATGTAATTGGACTTGGCTATATTGGTCTACCGACAGCCTTGATGTTTGCATCAAGTGGAGTTGAGGTTGTAGGAACAGATTGTAATAAGGAACTTGTTGATACACTAAAAGCTGGGAAACTTACCTTTGAGGAAAAAGGTCTTAATGAGCTTTTTAATAAGGCTTTAAAGAACGGTATAACATTTACTAATGAATATGTTTCAACAGATATATACATAATTGCAGTACCTACGCCTTACATCAAGGAAACAAAAAAGATTGATTGTAAATATGTTATTTCTGCCGTTGAAAGTGCTTTGAAGGTTGCTAATAAAGGTGCTATATTGTGCATTGAATCAACTGTTTCTCCTTGCACTATGGATAGATTCGTTCGTCCTACTGTTGAAAATGCTGGTTTCAAAATTGGCGAGGATATTCATTTAGTGCATTCCCCTGAGAGAATTTTGCCTGGAAATATGGTATATGAGCTTGAATATAACTGCAGAACCATTGGTGCTGATAGCAAAGAGATTGGCGAAAAGGTAAAAGAGCTATATTTAAAATTTTGCAAAGCAGATATAGTTGTTACTGATATTAAAATAGCTGAGATGACAAAGGTGGTTGAAAATACCTACCGTGATATAAATATCGCTTTTGCAAATGAATTAGCTCAAATATGTCATAGAGATAATATGGATGTTTATGAGATAATAAATATTGCTAATAAGCATCCCAGAGTAAATATTTTGCAACCCGGTCCCGGTGTTGGGGGACATTGCATATCGGTTGACCCATGGTTTTTAGTTGGGGACTATCCTGATTTAGTTAATATTATTCTTGTTGCAAGAAATATTAATGATAATCAGCCCGAATATATTTTGAAAAGAATTAGAAAAATAATGAAAGAAAGTGGAATTATAAGTGTTGAACGCATAGGTCTATATGGTCTTACATATAAAGAAGATGTTGATGATGTTAGAGAAAGCCCGACATTACAACTACTTGAAAAAATGGACGAACATTTAGCTTTTGGAATAAAAGTTTTTGACCCTTTAATAAATAAGAAAATTGTTGACAATCAGTATTTAGATTTTGACAGCTTTTTAAATGATGTGGATATGGTTGTTATTCTTGTCGGACATAAGCATATAAAGGAAAATGCAATTAAGTTAAATGGAAAAACTGTTTTTGATACTAAAAATATATTTAATTCAACAAATGTTTTCAAATTATAGCATTTTTTAAGAAAATAAAAGTTTATTAATTTTCTTAAAGGAGGTTTCAATTATGCCAAAATTTGGAATATGCGGTCATTTCGGTGGCAATAAGAATTGTGCAGATGGACAGACTATAAAGACGAAAATTTTGTATAATGAATTATTGCGTATTCTTGGTATAGATGACTTGCTTTTTTTAGATACTTATAATTGGAAGAAAAAACCATTTAAATTATTTATGGATTGTGTATTACTTATAAAAAAATCTAATAATATTATTATTTTACCAGCACATAATGGAATAAAAGTTTTCGCACCTTTATTTTTTTTATTAAATAAACTATTTCACAAAAAATTACATTATGTAGTTGTTGGCGGATGGTTATCTAATATGCTAAGCAAAAAAAAATGGTTGTTGAAAATTCTAAAACATTTTAATACAATATTAGTTGAAACTAAGACTATGAAAAAAAATCTAAATGAACAAGGACTAAATAATGTTTTAATTTTTCCTAATTTTAAGCATCTTAATATATTAGAAGAAAGTGAGTTGCCTCAGAACTTTACAGAGCCCTATAAGCTTTGTACATTTTCAAGGGTTTCAAAAGAAAAAGGCATTGAAGTTGCGATTGACACAGTAGTTAGTATCAATACAGAAAAAGGAAGAACGGTATATACATTAGATATTTATGGACAAATAGATATGGATTATAAAAAGAGTTTTAAAAAGATTATGGATAAAGTGCCCAAGTATATTAGTTACAAAGGTATAGTGCCTTTTGATAAAACTATTGAAGTATTGAAAAATTACTTTTTACTTTTGTTCCCAACATACTATGTTGGGGAAGGTTTTCCAGGAACATTATTAGATGCTTTTTCATCTGGATTGCCTGTTCTTGCTTCTGATTGGAAATATAATAGCGAAATCGTTGATGATGAAATAAATGGATGGATATATAGCTTTTTAAAAACCGATGATCTAAAAAAGAAGCTCATATATTTGGCGGAAAACTCAAATGAAGTCATTGCTTTGAAGAAAAATTGCATTTTGAAGGCAAAGGAATATACACCTGAAAAGGTGATGAAGCAGCTTCTGGATAATTTGAATATAGAAGAGGTTGAGTGTGATAAAAAATGAATATATTATTTACAGTTGGGACTTTGCAGTCAGGCGGGGCGGAAAGAGTTGTGTCCATTTTAGCCAATATGTTAGCAGAAAAAGGAAATGAAGTTGAGATTGTATTAAATAATTATCAGAGTGAATCTGCATATTTTATAAAAAACAATGTAAAAATCAGTAATATTCATTCTAAAAAAATACTGGGGAAAAACTTTTTTCACTATTGTTATCAGTTGAGGAAAAAAATAAAATATGAAAAATATGATGTTGTAATATCCTTTTTATGGGCTAATAATATTAAAACTATTATCTCTTCATTGGGATTAAAAACACCAGTAATAGTATCAGAACGAATTAATCCTTATATGGCTCCCTCTAAAAAATTAATGAGAGGCATTAGGAATTTAATTTATTTATTAGCAGATGGATATGTTCTTCAAACTCAGCAAATGAAAGAGTATTTTGGTAGAAAAGTAAATAGAATAGGTGTTGTAATTGCCAATCCTATTGATACAAAAAGGTTACCGGAATATTTTGTTGGTGAACGGAAAAAGGAGATTGTAGCAGTTAATCGACTTAATGAACAAAAAAACATTCCTATGTTAATTGAAGCATTTGACAGTATATCAAAAAAGCATCCAGATTATATATTAAATATTTATGGTGAAGGAACAGAAAGAAATTATCTTGAAGGCTTAATAAACTCATTGGGGTTAAGTGAAAAAATTTTTCTTTGCGGTTCTAAGAAAAATGTGTTAGAATTAATTAATGACAGTAGCTTATTTATACTTTCATCTAATTTTGAAGGAATGCCAAATGCTTTAATTGAGGCTATGTGCTTAGGTCTACCCTGCATTTCAACCGATTCTCCAATTGGAGGGTCTGCTATGCTAATTGAAAATAAGGCAAATGGCTTATTAATTCCTGTTGGCGATAAAGAAGCTCTGATTAATGCCATAAATTATATGCTTGAAAATCCTGAAAAAGCCAACGAAATGGGGAAAAATGCAATTAATACACGGGAAATACTTGCTGTTGATGTAATTGTGACTAAGTGGGAAAATTACATAGATAAAATAATAAGTAGGAGTTAAGCTAATGTATCAATACAATGTAATTAAATCAAAAAGATTGCCCCTTAATCTAAAAGTAAGTCTTTTATTATTATTAGTTTTCACTTTTAATTCGGACTTAAACTCAATTAATTTAATATGGTGGGGAACGGTGGCAGTATACTCCATTTTTTGTATAGCTAATATATTGAAATCGCACTATATAAAAATAAACGCATATATTATATGGCTTATGGTGTTTAATTTATGGGGATTATTATCATATTTCTGGTCTATAAATGAATTTTTCACTTTGAATCAATTAAAAACAAGTGCTAAAGATTTTGTATTATTAATGTTACTTTCGTTAATTATTAAGACGCGGGAAGATATATTTGACATATTAAAGCTTATTGTTATTGCGACAGTTATTACAGTTATATATATTTTGTTCACAATTGATATTTCCCTTATAGGAGAGGTTGCCATAGGAAGAGGCGCTTTGGGTGAAGGGTGGAATGCAAATGCAATTGGATTGATTGCATCATTATCAGTACTATCTTGTTTTGCTTTTTTAAAACAAAACAACAAAAAGTTTTATAAAGTATTTTATATCTTAACCATTTTATTATTGACCTATATTTGTTTATTTACTGGTTCACGGAAAACCTTATTTATTTTATTAATAGGTGTTTCTTTATTTTTCCTCTTTACCTCAAAAAATAAAAAAATAGTTATATTTTGTATTGTGTCATTTTCTGTTTTACTAAGTTATTATATAATTATGTCAGTGCCTGTCTTATATAATGTTTTGGGAATTAGACTTGAAGGATTTTTTGCACAAATTACCGGGCAAGGACTAATTGACAGCAGTACTTTAAAAAGAATGAAAATGATTGAGTACGGAATAGAATGGTTTAAAGAAAATCCAATATTTGGATATGGATTTAATACATACCGTGCGTTATATTTTGCGGTGTCTAATGTCTCAACCTATTCACACAATAATTATATTGAGCTATTAGTTAATGTGGGAATTATAGGAACAGCCATATATTATTTTATGTATTTTATTATAATTAGGAGTTTGCTTAGTTACTTCAAGAAAAAGGATTCATTAATTATTTTGTTTTTAATTAGTAGTTTACTAATTACTGTATTAGATTATGTAGCAGTAAGCTATAATTTGTTTATATTTCAATTGTTTATTTGTCTTGCATATTCTGCAATAAATACATATGAAGGGAAGGAAAATATAGATGAGAATAATAAAAAAACTTTTTAAAAAAATCCCTCTCTTTTTTCAGCTTTATGTTAAGATGCGTTATTGGTATTATGCTTTCAACTATTGTTTTTGCAATCGGAAAAAATTGGTTATAAAGCATTACAAAAAAGCAATGAAAAAAAAGATAGATTTAAACAATGTAACTACTTTTAATGAAAAACTCCAGTGGTTAAAGCTATATTGGCATAACGACTTAGCAATAAAATGTGCCGATAAATACCTTGTTAGAGAAGTGGTAAAGGAAAGATACGGCGACCATATTTTAAATACCCTTTATGGTGTATATGATGATGCAAATGAAATTGATTTTGATAAGCTACCTGATAAATTTGTATTAAAGGTCAATCATGGATGCGGTTATAACATATTTTGTAAGGATAAGTCACAGCTTAATGTTAGTAAAGTGAGAAAAGAACTCAATAAAATGTTAAAGCAAAAGTATTATGTTTATAATTATGAATGGATATATGAAGGCATAAAACCAAAAATTATCTGCGAAGAGCTTTTAGAATATAAGGAAAATGGTTTCCCTGCTGACTATAAATTTTTTTGCTGTAATGGTGAGCCTAAATTTATGTTTATTGCAACAGACCGTTACATTGACACGAGATTTGATTTTTATGATTTAGATTTTAATAAAATTCCTGTGAAACAGCATTATGAAAACTCTCAAAAGGTTATAGAAAAACCTGCTAATTTTGAAAAAATGATTGAAATTTCTAAATGCCTTGCAAAGGACTTCCCTTTTGTCAGAATTGATTTATACAACATTAACGGGAAAATAATATTTGGAGAATATACATTCTTTCACTTTACTGGACAGGAAAAATTTGAACCAGAAGAATATGATAAAATTTTTGGAGAAATGATAGATATTAATATAAAATAAACTCAATCTAATGAATAAGCTTTACAGAAGTATTTTTATCAATATTAAAGTGAGGTAACATAAATGTTTAAAAAATTAAAGAATGTACTAAAAAATCCAAAGCTCCTAATGTTTTATTTTACACAAAATAAAATATCCAAAATAATTCCCAGCATTATGTTTTTAAAAATAAGATACAAATTAAGAATTGGAAAGAAACTTGATTTAAGAAACCCCAAGACATTTAATGAAAAAATACAATGGCTTAAGCTATATGATAGAAAACCACAATATACACAATTAGCAGATAAATATGAAGTGCGAGAATATATAAAAGAAACAATTGGTGAAGAATATTTAATTCCTCTTTTAGGTGTGTATAATAAATTTGATGAAATTAATTTTGATAATTTACCAGAGCAATTTGTATTAAAACCCAACCATACATCGGGAGATATCTATATATGTAAGGATAAATCAACAATTGATTTTGTAGAACTCAAAAACAAAGTTAATAAGTGGCTCAAAAGTAGATATTATTGGCGAAGCAGAGAATTTCCATACAAAGATATTAAGCCTAAAATAATTTGCGAAAAATATATGGTTGATGAATCAGGTACAGAGCTTAAAGATTATAAGTTTATGTGTTTTAACGGTGAAGTCAAATGCTTATTTGTCTGTTTGAACAGAGTTGCAAGTACCGGATTAAATGTAGATTTTTATGATATGGATTGGTGTCCTATGCTTTTCGAAAGACATTATAAAAGCAGTGGTACTATAATAGCTAAACCGAAGACCTTTGACAAAATGGTTGAATTTGCGAAAATATTATCTAAAAATATTCCTTTTGTAAGAGTGGATTTTTATGATATAGAAGGCAAATTATATTTTGGAGAATTAACATTCTTTCCCGGAAACGGGATGGAGGAGTTCACTCCCGAATCCTATGATTATCTGTTAGGTAGTTGGATTCAATTACCGGAAAAATATAAGTAGAATGCTCAGCAGATATTATTAAAAACGGAGCCGATAAATATGTTTGATTTTAATGGTACATATGAAAAAGCAATATACAAAAATCTTAAAAGATATAAAAAAGGGAAATTCAATAGGGCCTTCTCACAGATATGGGCAGTGGTATTACGTCTTATATTTAATTGTGACATTTGTCTGGGTGTAACTATTGAAAATAATGTTAGGATACCTCATGCGGTAGGAATAGTGATTGGAAGTACTGCTGTTATCGAAGAAGGCGTGGTAATAATGCCAAATGTTGTTATCGGTTCCAGTCATTTCCCACCTGATATGGCAGTGAAGCGCCATGCGACGATTAAAAGAAATTGTTTAATAGGAGCCAATGCTGTAATTATAGGAAACATTACAATTGGGGAAAATACAACTATTGCAGCAGGAGCAGTTATAACAAAAGATATCCCCTCAAATTCGATTGTTATAGGAAGCAATAATATATTGCAAAAGGATAATATATAATGCTAATTTTAACGAAGTGGGTGATGGTCTATGGATGAAAAAACGATTATTATCGGCGGTGATATCGTACCGACAATAAATAATTATAGCTACTTCAGCAGTGGTGATATCTATATATGTAAGGATAAATCAACAATTGATTTTGTAGAACTCAAAAACAAAGTTAATAAGTGGCTCAAAAGTAGATATTATTGGCGAAGCAGAGAATTTCCATACAAAGATATTAAGCCTAAAATAATTTGCGAAAAATATATGGTAGATAGTTCTGGGTTTGAATTAAAAGATTATAAATTTTGGTGCTTTAACGGTGTGGTTAAATATTTATATATTTGTTTAAATAGACACAAAAAACCAGCATTTAATGTGGATTATTACGAGCTTGATTGGAAGCCAATGCCTATTGAAAATCATTACAGGAAATGGGATTGTAGTGGGCAAAAATTAGAGAAACCAAAAAATTATAATAAGATGATTGAATTTTCAAAATACATTTCAAAGGATATTCCTTTTCTTAGAGTTGATTTTTATGAGGCAAATGAGCAATTATACTTTGGTGAGTTGACTTTTTTCCCTGGTTCTGGTTTTGAAATTTTTAGGTCAGAGGAATTTGATAATTTGATGGGTAGTTGGTTAGAACTTCCTAAGTAATAAATTTTTTAATTAATGGTAGTAGGATGGTGGGAATTATAACAAATTCTAATAATAAAATAGGTATTTTAACATATTGTAGGACAATTAATTATGGTACATATTTTCAGTGCTTTGCTTTGGCAAAACAGCTTGAAAAAATGCTTCCACAATTTAAAATTGAAATAATAGATTATTCATATCCAAGTACCTATTATAGAGAATATAAAGGTGTAATATATTATCTTTCAAAATTTAAATTTGATTTAGCTTATAGAAAATTAATAAGAATTTTAAATTTTAGAAAGGCTCAAAAATTATTGCCGTATTCTAAAGAAAAAATTATTAGTTATGATAGCAAAAAAATATTTAAAAAAATTAAAAATAAATATATGGCAATAATCTTAGGTAGTGATACAGTACTTAACAGTTGTTCTGAGCCAATGAATGTTTTTTTGCTCAACGATGAATTTGGTTGCTTTAAACTGACTTATGCCGTATCGGCATATGGAATTAATAGTGAGAAATTTGAGAAGAATTTACCCGAAATTTCTAAAGCTTTAAATGATTTTAGCTTTTTTTCAGTAAGAGATGATGTAACAAGCCAAATGCTAAAAAATATTCTACCGCAAAAAGAGATTTTTTATAGCTGTGACCCAACTCTTTTTTTAAATTTAGATGATTACTGTATTTCTGCTAATGCTTTAAAAGAAAAGTTAAAACGAAAACACAATATGGTTTTTGACAAGCCCCTTTTAGGACTTATGAGCGAAAATAATGAAGTGAACCTAATTGTGAAAAAGCTATTTGGGGAAACTCACACCATTGTTTCTGTTGGTTTTCTAAATGAGAATGCGGATTACATATTAATTGATTTACCCTTGTTTGATTGGGCAAGAATTTTTTCGTTATTTGAGTTTACTATTACAAATTACTTCCATGGGACATTATTCTCTTTGTTCAATGGGACACCGCCGATTTGTTTTAATCGCAAACCAAGTGATAGCTTATCAAAAGGCAAAGTAGAGGATTTTCTGTCAAGAATAGATTTTGAAGAGCATTTTATTAAAGAGGATGAATTTATTGAAGGTGAAGAACTTTTAAATAAAATTAATAATATAGTTAAAAATTTTCAATTAGAAAAGTTAAATAAGGCTTTATTAGAACAAAGAGAGAGTTTTGAGATTTTTTTAAGAAAGGCAAACCAATATGCAAACCTTTGAAAGAACAAAAAATTCAATAAAAAATTTTACATTAACAATCGCTCTAAATTTTATTTCATTACTTGCAGCCTTTGTTTATAGAACCTATCTTATTAAACTACTCGGTGTTGAGTATCTTGGACTTAGCAGTTTATTTTCAAGTATTTTGAATATTTTAAATCTTGCAAACCTCGGGATTGGTTCGGCAATTGTTTATGAATTGTATAAACCCATTTCGGAAAATGATGAAAGAGCCATTAAAGCCCATATGAATTTTTATTCCATAGTTTATCCGGTTATTGGAATAATAATTATAGTAATTGGTCTAATAGTAATGCCATTTTTGCCTTATTTGGCGAAGGACAGAGAAGTGCTTGCCTCTATTCCAAATGTGCCTATCATTTATATGTTTTTTATTCTTAACTCAGCCACTACTTACTTTTTTTCCTATAAATCCGCGTTTATTTCAGTAAATCAAAAACAATATATAGTTGAAACGATAAAAAGTGGGTTAAATATTTTTTCGTTGATAGGACAGATTGTGGCTTTATATTACACACACAATTATATCTTATCATTAATCATTCAACTTTGTTTTGTGTTAATAACCAATTTCTGCTTTTGGTTTGTTGCAAATAAAAAATATCCTGTAATAAGAAAAGTTAGAGGATTTTTATTAAATGACGCAGAAAAAAAAGAATTAGTAAAAAATGTAAAAGCATTATTTGCCTTTCAGCTAAGCGGAGTGCTTGGGAAAGGAATAGAAAGTGTTATTATATCAACTTTTGTTAGCATTATAATTTCAGGATACCTTTCTAATTACAATTTGATTATTATGTCTATTTCAACTATGCTAACCGCAGCCACTAGTTCTATCATCCCTATTGTAGGCAATTTACATGTATCAGACAGTAATGAGAAGCAACATAATATTTATTTGGCTATGTTTTGCCTCATCGCATGGACTTTTGGACTAATTTCAATCATAATGTTTGCTTTACTTAATCCTTTTATTATGTTATGGGTTGGGGAAAAATATGTTTTTGACAATTCTATTGTTTTTTTGCTTGTTTTTAATTTTTATTTAGTAGGGACACAAAGTGTAAATAGAATATTTAGAAACGCAAAGAAATTATTTCTTTATGGCAGGTACAGGCCTCTGTTTACTGCTTTACTCAATGTAATATTTGCTATTGCACTTGCGAATTTTCTGGGCGTTTTCGGGGTTTTATTGGGTGGCACAATAAGTATGCTTGCAACCTTTTTCTGGTATGACCCTTATATTGTGAATAAAATAGGATTTAACAAAGGGCTTTCATTATATTTTATAAAGTATGCAATCTACTTTGCTGTTACATTTGTATTTGGTGTTTTATGCTATTTTGTTGTAAAACAATTTACCCTTTCAATTGTAGGTTGGCTAATTGCGTTTATAATAATTTTTGTAGCTTTTAATTTATATTTTATGGCCTTTTTTCATAGAACAAAGGAATTCAAATACTTAAAAGATGCTATTATTAATAATTTAGGATTTTTGAAAAAATTAAAATAGGATGTGTTTTTATTGGGAATTTTAAGTAATATAAGAAGACTATTGTATTATTACAAAAATGTATTAAATGATACAAACAGAATGTATAGGTTTTATTCATTAAACGAAAATGATGAGCGTAAGCTTGCCAATTCAATCCGATTATGCGTCCATTCAATTGAAAAAGGTATGTCATTACAGGATACCAGACCAAGATTTGGGATTAAAAAAATTGATGAGCTTATTAAGCTATTAGAACAATATAAAAACAAAAAATGTTCTTATGACAGTATGGCTTACAATTTGGGAATTGATGTACTAAAAACTTATATTGATTATCATAACGATTTATCTATTGATGTAAAAGATATTTATTTGAAAGCAAAGTATTTACTTGATGAAAATTCATATGAAAATAAAACAGGAGTATATACATTTACCAAAAAAGCTATTTACGAAAATATAAGTGATTTTAAATTGTTTGCAAATAGCAGACATTCTGTAAGAATGTTTGGAGCTGATAATGTAGATGATGATAAAATCAAAAATAGTATTATTTTGGCTCAAAGTGCACCAAGTGCTTGCAACAGACAGCCAAATAAAGTTTACTGGATAACAGAACAAAATTTGTTAAAAGAGCTAATACAATATCAAGGTGGAACAAAGGGCTTATCTAATATAAAAGGCATATTAGTTGTGACAAGTAATCTATACTGTTATAACAGCCCCGCAGAAAAAACCACTCCTTATGTGGACGGTGGCATTTATTATATGAACCTTCTATATGCACTACATTACAATGAAATTGCTACTTGTCCTCTTATATGGCACTCAAAACCCAAATCGGTTCAATGGTCTTATAAAACACTTGGTATACCAGAAAATGAAATTATTATAGCAACAATTGCATATGGCTCTTATCCTCATGAGCAGTTTAAGGTTGCCAAATCGTATAGACGAGGCTTTAATGAAGTTTTAATAAAAAAATCTTAAATAAAGGCGGTATTCTTATGTTTAAAATTTCAGTAGCAGGAACAGGCTATGTAGGATTGGTTGCAGGAGTTTGTTTTGCCGAAGTCGGGCACCAAGTTACCTGCGTTGACATTGATGAAAACAAAATAAACTTGTTGAAACAAGGTATCTCTCCAATCTATGAAGCCGAATTAGAAGGACTGATGCAGAAAAATTATGTAGCTGGTAGGCTAAATTATACAACTGACTATAAATCCGCATATAAAGATGCAGATGCTATATTTATTGGGGTGGGAACACCAGAACAGCCAGACGGTTCTGCTAATTTATCATACTTAGCAACAGTTGCAAGGCAAATAGCTGAAACTATAGAAAAAGATTGTCTAATCGTAGTTAAATCCACAGTTCCTGTCGGCACTAATGACAAAGCAGAACAGTTTATCAAAGATTTTTTAGTTAATGATGTAAAAGTAGAAGTAGCCTCTAACCCGGAATTCTTGGCACAAGGCACTGCGGTTAGAGATACTTTACAGGCAGCAAGAATTATTATTGGAACGGAAAGTAAATGGGCTGAAGAAATGCTAATGAAGATTTACAAGCCATTTAACCTGCCTATTGTTTCGGTAAGTAGAAGATCGGCAGAGATGATAAAATACGCCTGCAATGACTTTCTTGCTCTGAAAATATCATATATGAACGATATTGCTAATCTTTGCGAATTGGTTGGTGCAGATATTCAGGATGTTGCTAAAGGAATGAGCTTTGACGAACGAATTGGCAAAAAATTTCTTAATGCTGGTATTGGTTATGGTGGTTCGTGTTTCCCTAAGGATACAAAAGCACTGGATTATCTTGCAAGACAGCATGGCTATGAATTAAGGACAGTTAAAGCTGCTATTGATGTAAATAAAGACCAGCAGACGATGCTGTTTAAGAAAGCTCGTAAAAGACTTATTACCTTTAATGGTTTAAAAGTAGCAGTACTTGGACTTACATTTAAGCCGGGAACTGATGATTTGCGAGAAGCTCCATCTCTTGAAAATGTACCATTGTTATTAAATCAAGGAGCAGTTATTTATGCATATGACCCAGCTGGTGTGGAAAATTTCAAAAGCAAATATCCTATAGGAAAAAATAGAAACGGCAGTATAAATTATGTTAATACTATAGATGAAGCTTTAGAAGGAGCTAATGTTTGCTTTATATTTACCGAGTGGGAAGAGATAAAAGCTGTGAAACCAGAAGATTATAAGAAATTAATGAGAACTCCTTTGGTTTATGATGGAAGAAATATATATAAAACTAAAGAGATGAAAGAAGCGGAAGTTGAGTATTATAGTGTGGGAAGATAAAGGAGATTCAGCTATGGAGGCAATTAAGTTTGAAGCTAATAAAAATTTAAGCAACTTAAAAAATAAATGCTAAATTTAGCATATACACATCCCCATAATAAAATTTGAGATTACAGATATTGACTAACCGACAAACTATAAACAAGTAATAGTCTACGCACTTAAAAGCGACACTTTTTGTGTTTAAATGGCGGTTGGAACACTTACCTCTGCGTGCTCTGTAGTTTATCTGTTATTTCAAATTAATTATATTAAATTAAATAAATAAACCCAAGGCGAGGCAATAGGTTTCATACCGTTTTATGCCTTGAGTTTAACGAAAGGTATGGGCATAATTATGACAGAAAAAATTGAATCAACTGCAAAATGTGGAGGGCGGTATATATCCTCTAAATCAGATTTAAAGACCTTTTTGAATGCTGAAAGTAAGAAATATAAAAGAAAGAATACAAGTATTCCGTTTTTCGCCATAACGGAGAATCAGATATTGTGGAAGCATAGTGTTTTACTCAGAAAAACTGAGTACTATACAAACACAAATCATAGGATAATGCGGCTAATATATGTAATTAGGTTGACATTATTACAAAACAAGTATTGTCTGCACATCCCAATAAATTGTTTTGATTGCGGTTTGAAAATTATGCATTTGGGACCAGTTATTGTTAACAGAAATGCCAGGGTTGGAAAAGACTGTTCAATGCATATGAATACAAGCATTGCTGCGGCAGGAACTAGTAATGGCGTTCCGACTTTGGGTAATGGGATAGTTATTGGCATTGGGGCAGTCGTTCTTGGAGACATAAAATTAGCTGATTATATTGCGATAGGAGCTAATGCGGTTGTTAATAAATCTTTTGATGAAGAGAACATTGCAATTGCCGGTGTTCCTGCAAAAAAGATAAGTAATAATGGTAGTAAAGAGTGGGAAAAAAAATAACTGACAAAATAGGAATGAAGGGATAGAAAGTATGGCTAAATTCAACCCATTAGATACAACTAAAAAAATATTGGTTACAGGAGTTGCAGGTTTCATTGGATACTTTTTATCAAAGAAACTTTTAGAGCAAGGCTGTCGGGTGGTGGGTATTGATAATATAAACGAATACTATGATGTTAATCTTAAGTATAGTAGATTGAATTTGCTTAAACCATTTGAGAATTTTACCTTCATTAAGGCTGACATATCAAACAAAGATATTATTATCAAGGTCTTTGAAGAGTATAAGCCGAGTATTGTGGTAAATTTAGCCGCCCAAGCCGGTGTGAGGTATTCAATAGAAAACCCCGATGTGTATATTCAAAGCAATATCATAGGATTTTTTAATATTCTTGAAGCGTGTAGAAGTTATCCGGTTGAGCACCTCATCTATGCCTCATCAAGTTCAGTATATGGTTCAAATAAGAAAGTCCCATTTGAAGAATCAGATTTCGTAGATCATCCGGTATCACTTTATGCGGCCACGAAAAAGTCAAACGAATTAATGGCATACACTTATAGTCATCTTTACAAGATACCTTCTACGGGACTCCGATTTTTTACCGTTTATGGCCCGTTGGGGCGACCTGATATGGCATATTTTAGCTTTACTCAGAAATATTTTGCTGGTGAGCCGATTAATATTTATAATAATGGTGATTTTGAAAATGACCTATATAGAGACTTTACATATATTGATGACATAGTGGAGGGGATTGAGCGACTTCTTTTTAATTTTCCTGATGGAGAGGTTCCTCATAAAATTTTCAACATTGGAAACAACTATCCGGAGAAGTTGATGACATTTATTAAAACGCTGGAGAAATGTTTGAGCAAGGCTACAGGTAGAGAGATAGTATTTGATAAGATATTTGAGCCTATTAAGCCGGGTGATGTTACTGCAACTTTCGCCTCTACTGATTTGCTACAGGAAGCTATAGGATTTAAACCAAAAACGTCAATAGAGGAAGGTTTGCAGAGATTCGCAGACTGGTATGTTGAATATTATAAGGATAACTTTAAGAATATCAAATTATGAGGTGAAAAAATGTTTAAAAACAAAACTTTACTTATTACCGGTGGAACAGGTTCGTTTGGCAATGCAGTTATGAAAAGATTTTTGCATACTGAAGTTGCTGAAATTCGCATATTTTCAAGAGATGAAAAAAAGCAAGATGATATGCGAAAAAAGTATAATAATGATAAAATTAAGTTTTACATTGGCGATGTTAGGGATATTAGCAGTGTAAAAAATGCTATGTATGGAGTAGATTATGTTTTTCATGCGGCGGCTTTAAAACAAGTGCCATCTTGTGAGTTTTTTCCTTTAGAAGCAGTAAAGACAAATGTGTTGGGAACGGAAAATGTTTTAACAGCAGCTATTGAAGCGGGAGTTAAAAAGGTAATTTGCCTTTCAACTGATAAAGCGGCTTACCCTGTTAATGCAATGGGAACATCTAAGGCTATGATGGAAAAGGTTTTTGTTGCTAAGTCAAGAACGGTATCTGCTGATAAAACTTTAATTTGTGGCACTCGCTATGGCAATGTTATGTGTTCTCGTGGTTCTGTTATTCCTTTATTTATTGAACAAATTAAGTCTGTAAAGCCACTTACCATTACAGAGCCAAATATGACAAGATATATTATGAGCCTTGACGAAGCAGTTGAACTAGTTTTGTTTGCTTTTGAAAATGCTAAAACAGGGGATATTATGGTTCAAAAAGCACCCGCTTGCACAGTAGGAGATTTAGTCCAAGCGGTAAAAGAATTGTTTAACGCCCAGAATGAAGTGAAAACTATTGGTATTAGACACGGAGAAAAAATGTATGAAACTCTTTTAACAAAAGAAGAGTATGTAAATGCTATTGATATGGGAGGCTTTTATTGCGTGCCTGCCGATACAAGAGATTTGAATTACGATAAGTTTTATGTTCAAGGAGATGAAAAAGTTGCTATATCTGAGGAATATAATTCAAACAACACCACACAATTAAATGTTGAACAAATTAAAGAAAAACTATTAAACTTAGAATACATAAGAAATGAACTTAAAGGGTTGGAATAATAATGAAAATATTAATAACTGGTTCAAATGGCTTTGTT
>Ga0265595_1001695_pt1 | contig 16359 bp, 14 predicted proteins | sample saktaG_15_FD_190148 | JGI IMG/M metagenome (GOLD analysis project Ga0265595, IMG submission 190148) | Saline water microbial communities from Sakinaw Lake, British Columbia, Canada - sak_2013_06_06_50m | ecosystem: Environmental > Aquatic > Non-marine Saline and Alkaline > Saline ... | reverse complement strand
TTTATAAGTTATTTGTCGAGAATATTCTTTATTATACCACTTTTTAAAATCCTAACCAAGTCTTTTTGAATAAATACTTATTTTTGTTTATTTTTGTTTATTTATATAACTTTTTGTTTCTTTTGTCTTAAAATTAGCGATACATTAAATAATGACTTAATGCTGTTATTTCGCCTATATCTAGGCAAACTGAGCGTATTCAGCTATTCTTTAAATTTTGTTTTTTTGTTTTATTTGCTAGATTTAGCGTTCTCTTTGCTGTAAATATAGATCGGGACAGGGGAATCTTAGAACATTTCTCTTTTCTTTTCCTTAAAATGGTTTAAAATAAAGACAAAACATAATAACAAGCAACAATGACCCAAAAACCAATAAAAAGCATTAGCTCTAAAAGAGAAGTGGAAAGGAATACTCCAAAGATAAGAAACTTACAGCCAAGCATCAAACCAAAAATTTTAGAGTTCATTGCTAAAGAAATGAGCAATTTATGGGCAGAAAAGAAACTCATAAATTTTCTAATTGATTGCGGGGTTCATAAAAAGCTTATCAAAAGATATCAAATAAAATGGAAAACAGTCTATAACGTTTTGCAAGAATTAAATATCTCTGACCAACCTAATGATAGAAAAATATTATTTAAAATAATTGAAGATGCTGTTCACCCGTTTGCGCACGAAGGAGATAGATCTTCTGCAGAGACATTACTAAATAAATTAAACGAATATTTAGATCTTGACAAAGGGCAAATTACTTATGACAAAGAAAAACTTAGATATATATATTATCCTCTTCTAACAGAAGAAAACTGGATCGAGATTAAAAATGAAAGGCACGAAAAAGATGACGAAATAGCAAAAGAAAAATTTAAATTTCTTCAGCAACCAGATAATAAGGAAAAAATTTCTTTATTGCTTCTAATATTTCAATTATTAATGGACACTGTAGAAATTTTTTGCACAAACCCTTTAAATCCAACAAGGGAACTAAATAATACATATGAATATCTAAACCAACAAATATGGAACATTATTAATGATCTTAAGTTGCGAGAAGATGTGGTAATTTACAATTTCAACAGCTATAAGTGTATTTTTTTTAATCTTTTTTTCGCAGGACAACAATATGCAGAGCAGAATAAAGAATTAAGTTGGGAAAAAATTAAACCAAAAATGAATACCATGTATGGCGAAATAGATAAAATTTGCCAAAAAGTAGGCACCGACAACACTATCATTAATCTGAAAGAGCATAAAAAGCTAAAGGATATTAAATCTTACCTATCGGGTTTAAAAAAGAAAATAAACGAAGAAAGCAAGAAAGAACAAAAACAACAGAAAAAATATGAATATAAAGGAATTTCTATTAGAAACAAAATATCCAATAATGTAACGTGGAAAAACATAACCATAAGATTTTTAAATTCTTACGATGTCAAAATTCTTGTGAAAAACAAATTACACACACAAGCCAACAATGAGGATATGGGGTGCTTTTGCCTAAACAAAAAAGACAAAGATGCAGATGTTCAATGGAAATTTTTACAAGAACTTTCTGTTTCTGGGGGAGAATGCGATCTACGATCCAAAATTAATGTTCAAGAAAAAGAGAAATATCGACAATATAAAATGAAATTATCTTTAAATCTTAAAAAGTTTTTTAATTTAAATGAAGATCCATTCTACGAATATAGAGATAAATATATATATAAAACGAAATTCAGAATAGAACCAGAACCGGATTTACGAGGAAGTGGTGAAATTTATGAAACAAAAGAAGAAGAAAAGAGATACATAAAAAAATTATTAGACACGTAGCTGAAACTATAGCGTGAATTTTCACGCTATTTTTTTATAAATTAACGCCAAAATATCCCTAATTTAAGGGATTTTTTTATTTTACAAGAATTTTCACAGTATATATATAGAGGGGATAAAAATATTCTATGTTTTCTAAAAAACAAATACAACAATTCAAAGAAATTTATTTTGAAAAATTCGGAGAGAAAATATCCGACCAAAAGGCTTTAGAATTGGCAACAAGCCTAATCAATCTTTATAAAACAGTTTATAAATCTAACAAAAAAATAATATGAAACAAAAATTAATATGTCATATAGATGAAAATTTAGAAATTTGGGTAGACGCACATCAATATATCTTGAGAAAAGATGACAATCAAAATAAAAACTCTTACTATTCTAGCCTAGAATTGATTATTCAAGACGTTTTGCAACTAAAAATTAAACAATTCGCAACTGAGAGTATTAAAAAAGATCTTAGGGGCTTAGGTCAAGCCATCAAGAAAGCCGAACTTTATGTCCACGAAACACTAAGACCAATATTAGACGGACATAAACAACAACAAGACAAGTCTTAACAACGTGAGAGAGGATGATAGAGCGTGATAGAGAAGAATTTTACAAAGAAGAAGTAATTATGCCCTACCTCTAAAAAATACTGCTTTAAATCGTTTAAAAATATTTAAATTATGAATATTCAAGAAATAGAATTAAAAAATATTAAAGCTAACTCAAGTCAAAGTTGCATATTAGCATCATTCGCGATAATTTTTGTGGGAGATAAGCTGAAACTAACAGGATTTAGAATAATGGAAAAAAATAATAAACGATGGCTTAATCCTCCATCGAACATGGACAATAAGGGCGATTGGCATAAAACCGCAATACTAACTGACAAACAAGAATGGAAAGAGCTTGAACAAAGAGTCCTTAAAGAATACGAAGAACAACAATCAAACCCTTTAGACATTTCACCCATAAGACTAGATGAAATTCCACAATAATCCCCTATGTTATATATATTATATATAACAATATAGTTATTTCTTCTAATAAGATCAATACAGTTATATATAATATAATTATATAAGTGGACAAATGATTTGATTTATATTCTTAGCTAAGCTAAAACGTAAGCAATGAGACTATTATTACAAATATATGCCTTTACAAGAAAACAAAATTAAATATATTCTTTATGCCAGAAAATCCAGTGAATCTGAGGATCGGCAGATTTTGTCTATAGAGTCACAAATCAAAGAATTAACAGAGCTAGCTCAAAAAGAGAGATTAAATGTGATTCAGGTAATAACTGAAGCAAAATCAGCAAAAGCCCCAGGAAGAGAAAAATTTAATGAAATGATGGAGTTGATTAATGCTAATAAAGCTCAGGGAATTATATGTTGGAAAATAGATAGATTAGCCAGAAACCCCATAGACGGAGGTCAAATTAACTGGTTTCTCCAACAAGGCATAATTAAACATATAAAAACTTTTGGTCGTGACTGGTATCCTACTGATAATGTTTTAATGATGAGTGTAGAATTTGGTATGGCAAATCAATTTATCCTTGATCTATCGTCTAATACTAAACGTGGCTTAAAAGCAAAGGTAGAACAAGGATGGCTCCCTCAACTTGCCCCACCAGGATATCTTAATAATCCCTTAAAATCCAAAGGAGAAAAAAGTATTATCAAAGACCCTGATAGATTTGATTTGATAAAGAAAATATTTAGATTAATGTTAACTGGCAACTATACAGTTTCGGAGATACTTAAAAAAATAAATGGTTGGGGTTATAAAAATAAGAATGGTAGAAAAATGTCCAGAACCACGCTTTATAATATATTCACTCGATCCTTTTATTATGGAAAATTTGAATACCCAAAAGGAAGTGATAATTGGCATACAGGAAGTCATGATAAAATGATTGATATTACAGAGTATGACCAAATACAAGAACTCTTGGGTAGGAAAGGAAGACCACGTCCACAAAAGCATACCTTTCCTTTTCGGGGACTTATTAGATGTGGATCTTGCGGAGCCATGATTACCCCTGAAAATAAAACAAAACATCAAAAAAACGGCAATGTTCATCATTATACATATTATCACTGCACCAAACATATAGATCCTAATTGCGAACAAAAAAGCATCAGATCAGAAGAATTAGAAAAACAAATTCTAGAAATTCTTAGAAAGATAGAGATACCAGTTGAATTTCATCAATGGGCAATAAAACGATTAAAGAAAGAAAATGAGATAGAGTCAAAAGATAGAAATATAATTTTAAAAACTCAACAAAATACTTATAAGACTTGTGTTGAAAAGGTTGATAAATTGATTGACATGAGGGCTAATAACGAAATAGACGAAGAAGAATTCAAAAGAAAGAAAACCAAGATAAATAAAGAAAAATTCCATTTAGAGGAATTATTACAGGATACTGGGAAAAGAGTGGATAATTGGCTCGACAACGCTGAAAAGGTCTTTAACTTCGCTGAAAAAGCCCGAGAAAGGTTCGAAAATGGTTCGCCAGAGGATAAAAAAAGGATACTGTCGTCATTAGGTTCGAACCTCCTATTAAAAGACGGGAAACTGGCTCTGGACGTCAAAAAACCATTAATCTCAATCAAAGAAGTCTCATTAGGTGTAAATGTCAAAAAAGACACGTTCGAACCCCTTGAAATGTGCTCTGTTAAGCGAAAAAACAGGGATTTAGTCCCTGTTTGTCCGACATGGCTCCGGAGGGCGGATTCGAACCGCCGACACACTGGTTAACAGCCAGTTGCTCTAAACCGCTGAGCTACTCCGGATTGTTGTTTTATATTATTTTCGTTTTAAATCCAAATTCTGGTTAATAGCCTCCGCCTGAGGCGGATCCGCCTTTGGCGGAAGTTGCCCCTCCTCCGGCAGGTAAATCTAAACCGCTGAGCTACTCCGGATTATTATAATATATCACATTCTGGCTTATTTGAGCCCTTTTTATCAACGATTTTAATTTTATAAAAATGGTTGCGGGGACAGGATTCGAACCTGTAACCTCCAGGTTATGGGCCTGGCGAGCTGCCATTGCTCTACCCCGCTTCATTAATGTTCCTAAAATCAGCAAAGAAAAAAATAAATCTTTAAAATTTTTCTTTAAAAAAATTATAACATAAAAGTTAAAAAATTTCAACCTATTTTTAATAATAATCCTTGATTTTTTTAATTCCTTTCAGTTGTCTGATTTTTTCCAAAGCCCGAGCTTCAATCTGGCGAATTCTCTCTCGAGTAACATTAAAAACTTGTCCCACTTCTTCTAAAGTATGTGCAACACCATCAGTTAAACCAAACCTAATATCCAAAATCTTTTGCTCCCTAGGCGCCAAATCGATAATAATTTCTTGAATATAACGCCTTAAAAGCATTAAGGCGACGGCTCGGTCAGGCGCAATCGTTTTCACATCTTCAATAAAATCTCCCAATTCCGTATCTTTGTCGTCATCATCGCCCACGCTAGTCTCTAATGAAATAACATCTTGAGAAATTTTCTGCAAATAACGAGCCTCTTCCACTGGCACTCCCAGTTCATTAGCGATTTCCTCAGAAGTTGGTTGCCTTCCTAATTGCTGTAAAAGCCAACGCTCGGCATGATAAAACTTGCCTAATATTTCCACGACGTGAACCGGAATTCTAATAGTTCTTGATTGGTCCGCTAAAGACCTAATAATTGCCTGGCGAATCCACCAAGTAGCATAAGTAGAAAATTTATATCCTCTTTTCCAATCATATTTTTCTACTGCTCGGAAAAGACCAATATTCCCTTCTTGAATTAAATCCAAAAATGTTAAACCATAACCGGAAAATTTCTTGGCAATACTGACTACCAATCGCAAATTTGCTTCAATCAGCTTCTTTGCCGACTCCTGATCTCCTTTATCTTTTTTCTTTGCCAAATCAACTTCTTCTTCTGAGTTGATTAAGGGAACTCTCCCAATTTCTTTTAAATACATTTGAATTGAATCAGCGGAGAGTTGGCTTAAATCAAAAAATAACCGGCCAGCCTGACTCTCTTTTTTGGGATTTTTCAAAAGCTCATGACTGGATTCCACGACATTAATCCCCATTTTTTCCAATTCATTAAGATATTCTTCGTATTTATCCAAATATTTTTCAAAACGCGGAAAAGTATAATAAAGTTCCTTTTCTGTAACGAAACCGCGCTGACGAGCCTTAACCATTAAATCCAAACTCTCTTGTTCCGGCCATTTAATAGAACCGCTTGCTGATTGTAAATTTTTCTTTTCTTTTTTAGCAACTAATTTCGCTTTCTTTTTTTTCAAAACAATTTTAACAGGCTTGATTTTCTTTTTTACTTCTTTCTTCAATTTCTTTGTTTTTTTAATTTCTTTCTTTACCTTTTTTTTCTTTAATTTTTGAGGAAAATTTTTTTTCTTTTTTGATTGTTTTTTTAAAGACATATATAAAATTATTTACAAGTCGCTATTTCTCTTGAAATTTTAATAATTTTAAGACTTATTTTTTTAATCGCCTCTTGGTCTTCCTTTTTTTCTTCTTCTTTTAATTCTTGCGTTAAAATTCTTAATCTTCGATTCAAATATTTTTCTTTTAAATAAAGAAAAAGGCAATCCAATTCTTTTTCTAACTCTAATGGAGAAAAATCTTTAAAATCATTTTCTCCTAATAAATATAAGTAGCGAAAATAGTTATCCAAATCTTTTTCTTTAATTTTTTCTTTGACTTCCTGGCTATCTATTTTTTTATTTTCCTGATGGCAATCCTTGATAATCTTTATCGCCTCTTGAATTTTCGTTTCAGGAAACATATCTAAAACCACATTTTTCAAAAAACTTTCCCGCTGGTCAGGATAGATTAAAAGCAGAGCGGCAAAAATTTCTCCAACTCTTTGCTCTCGAGATATTTTTTCTATCTTATTTTCCGAAACAGTTTTTCCATAATTATAATTTGGTTGCTTTATTCCTTTTAATGCTTCTCTTAAAGAAATTTCTGAAACATTCAAATCTGCGCTAAGTTTTTTTAACCAAAGGTCTTTTTCAACCGGGTCGCCCAATTTATTGATAATGGGCAGAATAAGCCGGCTGATTTCTTTTTTATCGCCAATTTTCTTCAAATCTTTATCTTGCAAAGCCAAAGAAAAATAATATTCCATAATTGGTTGCGGATTTTCCAATGATTTCTTCCAGCCCTTTAAATCATTTCTAATAAATTCATCCGGGTCTTTCCCTTGTTCTAATTTTAAAATCTTAACTTCCAATCCCTGTTGTAAAAGCATATCAATGCTTCTTCCTGTAGCGGTTTGGCCAGCTAAATCAACATCAAAAGCTAAAATAATATTTTGAGTAAAACGTTGAAGCAATTTTATTTGTTCTTGAGTAAGAGCTGTGCCAGAAGTGCAAACGGTATTCTCAAACCCAAATTGATGACAGGCAATTACATCCATATTTCCCTCAGTTAAAATAATCTGATTTTCTTTCTTGGCAACCAACTTCGCTTTATTTAAACCGTATAAAATACGCCCTTTATTATAAACTAAAGTTTCCGGGGTGTTAATATACTTAGCGGTTTTTTCATCCTCGGCTGAAGGCAGAATTCGGCTAGTAAAACCAACGATTTGATCATGCGAATCCGCAATGGGAAAAATAATTCTATTTCGAAAGCGGTCATAAAAACCTCCTTTACTTGATTTAGAGATTAATCCAGCGGCTTCTATGTCCGCTTCTTTAAATCCTCGTTTAATTAAAAATTTAAAAAGCGTATCCCATTTATCAGGCGCAAATCCAATTTTAAAATCAGCAATAATCTTTTTATTTAAACCTCTCTCTTTTAAATATTTTCTCGCCACCTCTGCCAAAGACGATTCTAATAAAACCTTGTGATAAAATTCCGCAGACCAATAACAAATGTCCAAAATTTTTGTCTTTTGGCTTACTGCCTGACGTTCAAATTTTTCAAGTTTAACTCCAGCTCTTTGCGCCAAAATTCTTAAAGCTTCGGGAAAATCAATACCTTCTATTTCTTGAATAAAAGAAAAAATATCACCGGTTTTTTGACAGCCAAAACAATGCCAAATCTGCCGCTCTGGAGAAACAAAAAACGAAGGCGTTTTCTCGCTATGAAATGGGCAACTGGCGCGAAAATTCATTCCCGTTTGTTTTAATTCAAGATATTCTGAAATAAAATCGACCAAATCTATTTTTGATTTTATTTCTTCAACTGGATCCATATAAAATTTATTTTAACTTATCAATTACTTCCCCTAACTTTTTAATTTCTTCTCCATAAAGAGCCCAGTCCCCTTTCTGTTGAGCAACTAAAGCGTTTTGATAATATTCTTTGGCTTGCTGAATTAAATTAATTTCTTTTTCTGTTATTTTACCAATTGGATTAGAATCTTTGACTTCACCCTTAAATATTTTTTCCAAAGCCAATGATAAATTTTCTTCCATAGCAATTCTATTTTCATAAGCGACAATTACTCTTTTTAACTCCGGTATTTTTCCCCCTTCCGCTTTTAAATAAATCGGCTGAACATAAATTAAACAACCCTTAACTGGAATAACTAAAAGATTTCCTTTAATTACTTCCGAACCCCTTTGGTCCCAAAGGGTTAATTGTTGGGAAATATTCGTATCTTGATTGATGCGATTGGTAATTTGCTTGGGACCGTAAACTAATTTTTGTTTTGGAAAACGATAAACCATTAATTCACCGTAATTTTCTCCATCATTGCGCGCCACCATCCAAGCAGCCAAATTATCTTTTCCTCTAGGAGTAAAAGGAATCATTGAAATAAATTCCTCTTTTTCCTCTTCTGGAAGACGCAAAATAATTCGACGCATCATAGGATCAAACTTTAGACTGTTGGATAAATAAGGAATTTCCCATTGGTCTTCCTTATTATAAAAAATTTGAAGTTCATCCATATGATAAACAGAGTAAATTTTTGTTTGATAATTAAACAAATCCTCGGGGTAACGCAAATGACTTTTTAAATTAGCTGTCATTTTTTCCAAAGGAATAAAAACTCCTTTGAATGAATTTGCAAAAGTCTGAATAATCGGGTCCTGCGGGTCGCTTAAATAAATATCCATTTTCCCGTCATAAGCGTCAAGCACTATTTTAACTGAATTCCTAATATAATTAAAATATTCAGCGTAAGGATAATTTAATGAAAGAGTTTTAACTTGGGAAATAAGCTGGGCGTAGGGATAAGCATCGCTGATAGTATAAACATCCGCAACCCATTTTAACCGACCGTCATCTGTAATAACCAAATAAGGGTCTTTGTCAAAAGTTAAGAACGGAAAAACTTTTTCCATTCTTGTTACGATGTCCCGGTTATACATAATCCTTGATTCTGGAGTAATATCCTGAGAAAGAATTATTTTTAAAGAGCCGAATTTAATCGCGTACATCACCTTTTTAAAGAAAGAATCTAATTTAACTCCACCCTCTCCCTGATAATGGGTAAAAATATTTTCATCACCGGCCGGATAATCAAATTCTTTTGCCTTGGTATTAACGATTACATAATCGTTAGGAATCTCGCCGTAATATATTTCCGGTCTGGTAATCTCCAAATCTTTTATTTCCGTTTTAGGCGGCAAATCTTTTAAAAATAAAACTGGTAAGCCTTCCGGAGTCACTTCGTTGACTGGACCCAATGTCAAACCGAAACCGTGAGTAAAAGTAAGCCGTTCATTGATAAAATTTAGCTGGGGCAAACTTTGAGAATTCAATTCCCTGGGGGACAATAAAACTTGGCGATAATCTCCGTCTAATTGATAACGGTCGTTATCAATGGAAACAAAATCATAATAAGTCCTAATCTCCTGAAGCTGGCCAAAAGTATCCAATAAGGGGTCTCTATCCCAAAGCCTAATATTCTTAATAGTGGAAGAATTGTCATTAATGTCTTGAATGGTTAAGGTTGTTTCTCCGGTAAGTTCTCTTTTTTCTATTTTATCCAAACCAAAAGCCTGTTTGGTAAATTTAATGTGATTTTCAAGATATGGCGCTTCTTTCACTAGTTCATTGGGCGCGACAATGAATTTTTGCAAAATCACCGGTGCTAATTGAACTCCAAAAATAAAGACAAAGACAAACAAGCCCAAACTGATAATAACCATCCGCTTGTTCGGTTTAAAGATATTAATGATTAAAATAATAAAAATTAAAAAAGCAAGAACTCCTAAAACTTTTAAAAATGGCCAGGTGGCATAAATATCCGCATAACCAGGTCCTTTAAATCCCCCTCTTGAACTTTGAAGCAATGACGGAATGCTGATAAAAAAAGTTGATATTCCGAGCAATAAGAAAAATAAACTTCCTAAAAAGGAAAAATGCTTTTTAATTGGAGAAGATTTAAAGAAATTGCGGTCAAAAGTCTTTAATGATTTTATTTTTGAAAAAATAAAATGAAGCAAGGCATTTACGGCAGAAAAAATTAAAATCCAAAACCCCAGTCCAACTAAAACCTTGACTACTGGCAGAGTGAAAAAATAATAAGAAATGTCTTTTCCTAAAACCGGGTCAAGAGCGTTAAAGGGAACCTGATTAAAATATTTCAAAAAAAACTCCCATTGACCGGCGGTAGCTAAGCCGATAAAAAGACCGGCAATCAAAGAAAATATTAAATTGAATTTCGAAGAATTTTTTTTGAAAAAATCGCCCAAATCAATTATTTTTAAATCCGGCTTATAATTACGCTTAGCAACTCTTCCATTAAGATAAATAATTAAGAACGAGATAAACCCGGCAATTAAAAATAAAAATACTTTTACTTTTAAAGTAGTTAAAAAAATCACCTGGTATCCCAAATTTTTAAACCAATACCAATCGGTTAAAAAACCAAAAAACCAGGAGAAAAAAATAACCAATAAAACAATAATCCAAGCAAAAATAGCGAAATTTTTTCTAAAATTCATTTTTTATATTTTAAAATTTATTACCTTAAATTTAGTTTATTAAGTTTAGCAAAAAAAGAAATTAAATCAATCTAAAACTGATAAATATAAATCGGGGGATGGCCTTCGAGCCGGTCTACTAATTTTGGTTCTAAACCATTTATTTTAAAAGAATAAGAGATAACTCGACTGCCCGGTTTTAATTCTTTTTCAAATTTTATTTTTAATCTTTTTTCTAAACTTTTCGGCAAGGCAAAAACGTAAATTAAATCGGCTTGAGAAATATTTTCCTTAAAAAGATTCTTCCATTTAAAAATCAAATTTTTTCTTTTTAAAAAAATCTTTCTAATCTGACAAATTAAGAAAAAAGTAAATGACAATTCAAGGCCGATTCCCTTTGCTCCTGATTCTTTGGTTAAATAAAAAAGAATTCTTCCATCGCCGCATCCCAGGTCATAAAAAACTTCTCCTGGTTTTAAAGCGGCGAGTTTAGCAATTCTGGGTAAATCTCTTTTTCGGCTGGGCAACCAAGGGGCCATGGAAAGGGAAGAAAGAAGAACAGAAACCACACAAAATAAAAGAAAAATAATGAAGATGATTGAAATGATGTTTAAAAAAATCATGGATTTTAATTTAAAATTTAGATTTTTAGAACACTCTTGATTAGATATATCACTAAATAAACGTCTATTCACTAAAATTAATATGGCTCGGATTGTTTTTCGCCTTAAAAATAATTTGTCCAAGCAATAAAAATATAAAACTTACTGGCAAAGAAATAATCGAAGTTTCTGGACGAACTATTCCTAAAAACAAAAGAATAAATACCGAAACTAATGAAGATATTAGAGCTAATTTCACTGCATTTGGTTTAAGATTGAAATAAAAGCTACCAATTAAAACAGGAGCAAAACTCATCCCAATACTAATAAAAGACAATCCTAAAATTAGAATGTCTCTATAAAGGATAGCAATTAAAACCGATAAAGCAGTAAAAATAAATAAACCAATTTTGGTTAGTTTAACCTGATTAAATTCTTTGTTTAAAAAATTATGGAATATATCTCTTGAAAAATTACTGGCTAAAATAAATAAAATTGTATCAATAGTTGACATTATTACTGCAAAAAATAAAACCGAACCTAATCCTTGTAAAACAGGTGGCAATAATTGACTTAATCCTAAAATAGCCGCTTCTCCTGGTTCAATACCGCTAAAAGAAACCCTAGCCGTAAGACCCAAAATCCCGATGCAAAAAGCTATAATAAGAAAAAGGCCGGAAGTAATAATCAACCCCTTGATAGTTTCTCTTTTGTTTTTCCCCGCATAAACCCTTTGCCATAGCTCCGGAGCGGTTATGACAAATCCTGCGGCAATAATAAAAAACGCAAATAATTTTCCAAAACCCACGTCACTTAATCTAAAAAATGAAGAAAGCTGTAAATTTTTTCCTTGAGAGATTGAAAAAATAATAATTATAAAAAGAACAACAAAGAGAATATATTGAAAAATATCAGTTTTAACAACGGCTTTAAAACCCCCCATAAAGAGATAAACTAAAACAATGACACCCATTAATAAAATAGCGGGAATATAACTTATTAAAGAAATAGATTGGATTACCACCGCCCCAGCAATAAATTGAACTACTAAAGAAAGAAGAAACCAAACCATAATAATCAATGTTGCGATAAGTCCGGTATGGGATCCATATCTCAAAGTTAAATAGTCTGAAATGGTATAAAATCTATTCTTTTCAGTAAATTTTCTCATTCTCTTAACCAAAGGAATAACAGCGATAAATCCAAAAACTGTCCCCAGCATCGCCCACATCATTGCCGCTCCATAACGATATACAAAACCAGTAAAATTGACTAAAGTATTTCCCCCAATAAAACTCGCGGCAATAGTAAAGGCAATAGTCCAAGCGGTTAATTTTCGTCCGCCAATCAGGTATTCTTCGCTAGATTCCTTTCTTGAAGAAAAATAACCAATAATAAGAATTATGATAAAATAGATAATTAAAAATAAGTAATTAATTTTGAACATATTGGAAATTTAATTGATTCTATAATCTTTAATTATTCTTCCACATATTTCATAAATTTTCCTAAATCTTTATCTTTATATAATTTGGGCAACATATCTTCTGGTTTCCATCGCTTTTTTATCATTTTTATATTATCTGATACCTGATACTTGCCTCCCCTTTTATCATAATGGTCTTTTTGTTCTACTGGTTCTGTTTCGTGAAAAATGATTTGGCCAATTCTTAAACCGACCGGCAATGGAATCATATTATTGCTGAAATTTGTTATTTCCATTGTCCACCTGTTGACATATTCTATGTCCCCCCAACCAGCGCATTTACAAACACCAATGCCGATTCTCCCGATTGAACTTCTGGCTCTCATTTCGGTGGTAACCGCGCAAATACCCTTTTCCGGAATTCCATTTTTTCCTCCAATAAATTCAACTGTGTGAGCAAGAATTGTCTCATTGGGGGCTATTAATATCACCTCATCATTATCTTTAAATCCGTGAAAGGGATTTAAAGCAGACTTTATTTCTTTAATTAACGTCGCGGTTTCATATTTATCATACATTTTTCTCATTGATTTTTCATAAAAAGGATTAACCGTTTGAATTTTTTTTACTTCTTTTTGTCGAAAAAAAACTCGCCCTAGACGGACATCATAACTTGTATTGGAAAGATTTTCTAAATTAAAGGGCTCAATGATAATATTCCCTTCCTTTTTATGTTTTAATATTTGGGGTTTGGATAATACGCTCATAATTTTTAATTTAAAATATTTATTATTTTTTTATTATAAATTTTTATTTTATTACCGACATATAATTTTTCAGCATAAAGATTGAGTCTGTCTTTAGGTGGATTTTAATCCACGCTTTTTCTTTTTCGCTGTCGACAAGCTCTCCTAATCCCCGTAACATCTGATTATTTTTCACTTTTTCTATAAAAGCTACGCATTCAGTTAAATATTCTTTGGTGGTTTTGCCGGTTCTTTCTTTGATGACTTCAGCATTAATATCCCAATTGCTTTTAGCAAAATAATGGATGTCATAGATATCTCTTATGGCAGTTTCCCTCCTTAAAGTTAAAGCCGAGAGTTTACTGGCAAACAAATAATCTTTTTTGGCGGCAAACATTGAAATACCAAGATATTCTTTCATCTCATAGTGATTTTGAATATTTTCGAACAATTTTCGGACATTAACTTCCACTTTGATATTATGGTCATCATCTCCATAGGAGAGTAGGGCAAAGACAGTAAACCTCTTTATGTATTGATCTTTAACCACTCCGTACTCACTTAAAATGGCTACAATTTTTTCAAATACCATTTTTTGATTTTCCTCGTTTACAACCAGTAAATCAAAATCCAAGTCTACTGAAAATCTTGGCAGGTTATAAAAAAAGTAGGCGCAAGTACCACCCTTAAATCCTAAGAGTGGACTAATTGTAACATCGGTATAAATGTCTTTCAAAATTTGTCCCATTATTAATTGATGTTTTTCTCTATTGAGCATAATTTTTACGATATTTACCTAATCGTTTTATTAATTCTTTGTTGTTGTAAATTTTTACCAATTCGTCACACTTATCCCAGTCGATTGATTTTAAATTATCAAAATAGTAATTCGGGAATAAATAAATCATGTCTAAGAATGCTCGCTCAGTGGTAGCCACGCTATAGTTATCTTTGGTGACAACACCAGCGAAATTAAACAGGACAGAATCTTTTAATTTTCTGAAGGTAAAAGTATTTTTATCTATGGTCATTGTCTTCGGCCACTTGGCAACCACAAAAATTGTATCGTAGTGTTGAAAAATAACACCAGCTTCTCTCAAAACGGTTTCAAAGCTGATATAAGACGGGATATAAATACTGGTTGCTAACTCTTTGGGATTATAATCTTTGTTTTTAGCAAATACACCTCGAGTCAGCCTAATTAGTAATTTTTGTTTTACATAATAGGCAGTTTTGGCATACAAGCTTTCTTTATTGTTTTCTTGCCAAATCAAAGCCATATCCTTGTTAGACAGGATTGTTTTAGGGGATTGGTATAATTTTGCGATTAAACTGTCCATATTGATAATGTTTGACTGAACTGATAATTACTCACAGTTCCATTGTATATTATTGCAAAAAGTAAGTCAACTGACTAAAAGTGGACAAATGAAAAGGCACGTTTTATGGAAAACGTACCAGACACTCATTTGTCGCGCGTTTCAATTTCGCTGAATGTAAAACTTGGCGGAGAGGGTATCTTTCGCTCTTTGAGCTACAGAATACCTAGGCGGGTATCCTTCGCAAAAGCTAAAGCTTTCGCTTCGGACTACCTTTTCTCCCTTTCTCGAAATCCTTTGCTAAAGCTACGGAAATAAGCCTTTTATAAACGAAAGATTTTCCTGATCCAGTTTTCAAATAAAGTTCAAAATCTCTGGATTGTTTTTCTGTTTCAAAGGCGCAATACCAAACCAATTTCCATGGTGCGTGCGACTTGGTTGATGGCACATCGCCTTTATTATGTAATTCTAGTCTCTTTTTCAAATTATTTGTGGAACCAAAATAAAAAATGTGAGATTTTGAACTTAGTAAAATGTATGTATAATACATAGACATGTCATTCCGTAGCTTTAGCAAAGGATGGCGGAGAGGGCGGGATTCGAACCCGCGGTACCATCACTGGTACACTTATTTTCCAAACAAGCGCCTTCGACCGCTCAGCCACCTCTCCAAACTATTCAAATCTTATCAAATTAAATAAAAAATATCAAGATTTAAAAAGTTTGGTGGCTCAGCCACCAAACTTTTTAAGCCACTGATGAGGTCAGACCTAGTAAAGCCAGGTCTGACCTCATCAAACTCAATAAAAAAAACGGGCTTAAAAAAACCACTCGGAAACGCACGCTGGGAGCGGGCTGGAGAGGGCAAAAGTTTGGAAGCCGAGCTTCCAAACTTCCAGAGCTTCCAAACTTCCAAAGAGAGCTTCCATGTCTAACCTCAATGAACCTTAATAGAGAAATGACCAATTTTATGGCAAATTGAAAAAAATGCTCTGAAATGCTTGCTGGAAGCGAGTTTGCGAGCGGTGTTTTTGGGGGACTGTCCCCATTAAAAAAAGGAAAATCCCCGGCGGAATTTCCGCCGGGGATAAATTTATTCATTTGGAACGAATTTTCGCCCCTCCTTTCTCATTCTCGGACGATAAAACTTCGCCTCCCAATTATTACCGTCTCTCCAGGAAAGACATTACAGGATTTCCCCTTTTCCAAAAACTTCTTTTCCCTTATCTTTTCCTGTTTACGAATGACTACTATCCTTCGTAAACGAAGGTTTTTCATTTCCGTGCCTCCGTTTTTGGGATATATCCGAAATTGACGATTGTGTTGGCGAAGCCAACCCTCATCTCGATCCTGATTAACCTGATTTACCGGAACTAAAATACAAGACATAATTCCTCCTTTTGTGTTAGAAAACTAATGTTTATTAAAACAAAAATTTAAATTTTTGTCAATAAAATTTTAAAAAACAGCTATTTTACAGATTGAACCTAAACGAAATTTAAATAAAAAATGTAGAAACCAAATTTCTACATCTTTTA
>Ga0265595_1001694_pt1 | contig 16360 bp, 19 predicted proteins | sample saktaG_15_FD_190148 | JGI IMG/M metagenome (GOLD analysis project Ga0265595, IMG submission 190148) | Saline water microbial communities from Sakinaw Lake, British Columbia, Canada - sak_2013_06_06_50m | ecosystem: Environmental > Aquatic > Non-marine Saline and Alkaline > Saline ... | reverse complement strand
AGACATCTTTTCAATATCCTCAACCAGTTTTTTGAACTTTTCCGGAACTTTTAATTCTTCCTCTTTTGTTTCGCCTTCTGAGGCGGCTTTTGTTTCTTCTGCCATATTATTATTTTTTAATTGAACTTAATAAATAAACCAGACCTTTTAAATTATATCTCAAAGAATATGCGAAATTTGAAATCGGCGCGGCCAAACTGCCGACCAGCTTCGCCAAAAGCTCTTCCCTGGTCGGAAGCTGGGCTAATACTATCATTTCCTCCGCTTTTTTGAATTTCCCTTCAAGGAACCCTCCCAAGATCTTCAACTTTTCATTGGCCAGGCCGAACTGGTAAGCGGTTTTAGCCGGCATAATTTCATCTTCAAACCCGAAAAGCAAAGCAATTTCTTCCTTGTATTCGTCCTTGCTGAATTCCAGGTTGTTTTCTTTAAAGGCTTTTTCGATCAAGGTTTTTTTGGCCACCTTCAAATTGGCGCCGATTGACTTCAATTTTTTCTTAAGATCAGCCATATCTTTCACTTTCAGACCGGTAATGCCGATTAAAAGCACCACCTTCTGTTTGGCGATCTTATCCTTCAAATCATCGAGTATTTTTTGTTTTTGGATTTTAGTTACAGCCATGATAATAAAAAATGCCTGCTGGCGCAGACAAATAACAACAAGAATTAAATTCTTATTTATCCTCGGCGGGTCTTATGGTCGCCCGCTGTCTGCGGATGTATTTAGGATAGACGATGCCGGAAAATCTGTCAAGAGCCGGATCACTGTTCAAAACAGAGCAATTTCTGCGGGGTGTTGCAGGATCTGCCCAAAGAAACGGTCAATGTTTCCTTTTCTTCCAGTCTGACAAGGCCGGAAGACAAGCCGGCCAAGCCGGCTGCATCAATTCTTACGCCTTGGGGATTGTAGCATTTGGCCAATTCCATTTCCTGCCCGGTCACAGGAGGATAACCCGAAATAACCCCTTGGGAAGTCCGCCAATTCTGGCAGGTGGTGGTAAAGCTGTAAAGCCGGGACATATCGGCAGCAGTATATCCGGTAGTGATGAAAAGACAATCTTCCTTGCTCTCTTGGTTGATTTTACCCAGCCAAACCTTCTGCAAATCAGTCAAAAATACCTTTTCAAACTTCGTCTCGTTCAAAAACAGAGAAGACGACAATCTTTTTGAAAATTCTTCGAAATCCTTGGCCAAAAGGCGGCGGCAGGTTTTTCCTTCGGGTAAAGTGCCGACTGTCTCTGCTGCGACAAAAATGCCTTCTAAATTCAACCGGTCGGAAGCCAAAGTAGTGTCGTCGCCCAAAAATGCCTTCCAAATTCCGCCGAATTTCTTGGCATCCGCTTCTTCCTGGCATTTTCTGTCAGCCCCTTCCAAACCGCCCAAATCTCCCGTAAAACTCTTACCAGTTATGAAAACTCTCTTCTGCTCGGGAAAATCGCTCGGCAGATAAGGCCATTCGGCTAGCACCGACAGTTCGTCGCACGAGGCGAATTCAGGTCCGGCAATGGAGAAAAAATCATCGGAATAATCTCTTAATTTTCCCTCTTCCCAGGGATATTCCAAAATGGCTATCCGGTAATCTTCTTCCGGCTCCTGCCAGGCGAAAATCTGCCAATCGTATCTTTTCTTCTCAGCCGAAATATCCTTGGCAATCCATTTGGTTTCCTGCGAATCATCTCCTTTGACCAATAAGATTCCTACCTTGGTTATTTTTCTCGATTGCCACCTTATCTGGTAAGTTTGGCCGGCCTGCAGCATTTCTTGGCCGTTGGGCGAGATAAGCTTCAAATCTTCCTCAATGGAAAAATACCGGCGAACCAAAAGAAACGTTACCAGGATAATTACCAGAATCGCCAACCAGGCTAGAATTTTTTTAAAATTTATGGCCATCTCTTTATTTATTATAGCAATCAATAAAACTATCTCAAGTATTCCGCTTTCTTGATATTGTGATCTGTCAAAGTTTCGCTGAAAAAAGTTTGCCCGGCGGCCGTGGAAAGATAATACCAATAGTCGCTGTCTTCAGGATATATCGAAGCTTTAATGCTTTCAAGCCCAGGATTGGCGATCGGACCCAAAGGAAGCCCGCGGTATTTATAGGTATTGTAAGATGAGTCAATCTCTTTTCGCAAAGCAACCTCTTTCCTCATTTCGTCAAAATCCCAAGAGCCGGCGCCGATCCCCAGAATATAAACTATGGTCGCATCAACCTGGAGAGGCATATTGATCGCCAGCCGCTTCCAAAGTATTCCCGAGACCAGTCTTTTATCGGCCGGCGTCCTGACTTCCTTTTCGATCAATGAAGCCATGGTAACTATCTCAAAAATCGATTTCTCCTGTTTTTTGATTTCTTCCCTTAAATCAACGGTAAGCTTTTTGTCAAAGTTATTCAGCATTCTTCCGACAATATCCTCCAGACTTTCCTCTTTTCTTATTTCATAGGTATCCGGAAAAAGATAACCTTCCAGCGACGCCTCAGCCGGCTTGTCCGCCAAAAAATCAAAATCTCCGGAGAAATCTTTCGCAGCTATTTGCCGGACTTCTTCGACTAGGAACATGCCTTTATTTTCGAAATACCAGCCGATATCTTTCAAATTCCAGCCCTCGATAACAGTAATTTTTTCTTTCAAGACCTCTCCCTGAAAAAGCTTTTCAGCTATCTGAGGTATATTCATCGAAGGAGATAAAAGATATTGGCCGGCTTTCAATTCTCCGGCAATGCCTTTGAATAAAACGTAAATCCTGAATAATGGTCCCCAGCTGATTAATTTTTCCTTTTCCAGATTCAAGGCGATTTCCCTTGAGCCCTCCCCTTTTTCTACGTTGAAAAAAACTTCTCTTGTTTGGGAATCGATCTGCCGGCCGTCGGCAACCGGCATAAAAATCGACCAAACGGAAAACGCCGCCACGAAGATTACTACGACGATTATAATAACAAAAATTAGATGTTTTTTCATCGGATTATTTATTAATCAGAGGAACGAACATAAAACCGGGATATTCGATTTTATCGAAATTGTTTTCACTTTTTTTTATGAAAAGCCAGATGGAGGAATTTATCGGCGCCACGATTCTGCCGCCTATTTTCAGCTGTTTTTTCCAAGCCAAGGGCAGGCCGGTTCCGGTAGCCGAGGCCAAAATTTTATCGAACAACGCTTCTTCTTCATATCCTTTGGAACCGTCGGCATAAATAAACTCTATAATCCCCTTTTCCGCAAAACCGTATTTGGCCGCGTTTTCCTGGCCGATTTTTTTCAGCTCCGGAACTATTTCAACTGCAATCACTTTTCCCTGTCGGCCGACTATTTCAGCCAGCAAAGCAGCGGTCCAGCCCGATCCGGAACCGACGTCCAAGATCTTTTCACCCTTTTTCGGCTGCAACAATTCCAGCATGAACGCCACCACCAAAGGCTGGGAAATCGTCTGGCCGAAACCGATGGGCAGGGCTTCGTCAAATTCCGCCAAATCCTTCAACTTCTCCGGCATAAAATCAACCCGTTTTATTTTCTTAAAGGCCTTGATTATTTCCGGCGTTTTCAAACGTCCTTGGTTTATCAGGTTTTCAATCAGCGCCATAGAAAAAATCCGATTAATAACTGATTATCCTTTTGATCGGCAGCCCAAAAACCGAAATTTCATTATCTGGCACAATTTTTGGAGGAAAGGAATCCTGTCTATGAGCAAGATGCCGTCCAAATGATCTATTTCGTGCTGAAAAATCCTGGCCGACAAACCTCCGGCTTTCATTTCTTTTTTTTCTCCCCGCAAATTGAGAAATTCCATTTCTATTTCTCCGGCTCTTTTTATTTTCAGAAACAAGCCGGGAAAACTCAAACAACCCTCTTCTCTTATTTCAGTTCCTTTGCTTTTTCTGGTTATTTTCGGGTTAATGAAAACTTCCGGACCATTGGCTGTCTGGATAATGATTATTCTTTTCAATTCCCCGATCTGCGGGGCAGCCAAGCCGAGGCCGTCTTTCTGTTCCACCGTTTCCTTCATATCTTGACTCAAATTTCTTATCTCATCGGTAATTTCCGTAACCTCTTGGCATTTTTTCCTCAGAACCGGATTGGGATATTTTTTTATTTCTAAAATCATAGTTTTTTATTCATGATGGCGGAGAGATTCCACTGGTTTTAATTTAGCCGCTTTTCTGGCCGGGAAAAATCCGGAAAGGCTGCCGACCAACATGGAGAAAAGCAAACCGAAAAGAATCAAACCCGGGCTGACCGAAGCCGTAATATAAAACATCGGGTGAGCTCTGCCGTACAGTTCAACCGATTTGGCCAGAATTATTCCCAACAGCGTGCCGCCGAAACCGCCGATTATGCCGATAATTCCCGATTCAAACAGAAAAATGGCTAAAACCGTTGAATTCTTGGCTCCGACCGCTTTCATGATTCCTATTTCCCGGGTTCTTTCGCGGACCGAAGTGTACATGGTGTTCATTATGCCTATCCCTCCGACTACCAAAGCAATGCTGGCAAAAGCAAAAATCACTACTTGAAGAATGGCCATAACGCTTTCCACCATATCTGAAACACTTTCGCTGGTCAGCACCGAATATGCCGGTGCGTCTTCACCCAGCCTTCTTTTCCCTGTTTGTTCAAGAGCCTCTTTAATATCTTCAGCCACTGTTTCCACATTAAAACCGGGAGTTACCTTGACCATGGCAGCCGGCGTGCCTTCCCTTTTGCCGGTGACTGCCCGGAAATCTTCCAAATCAAGAATAATCATCGAATCATCCTGTTTGTTCCCCAGAGATTTCAAAATGCCAGCCACCGAGAATTTCCTGCCTTTGATGCTAATTTCATCCCCCACTTCTATCCCCGGAAAAACGTCTTTGGAAACAAAGTTGCCTATCAGGACTTCCCTGCGGCCGGAACGGGGGTAATCTCCTTCTGCTGTCTGCCAGCCCATATCTTCTTTCAAAACAGCTGACGCTTTATCAAAAGAAATACCGCATAAAAAGGTTATCTTGGCTATCCCCTCGTGTCTGGCAACTTCAGAAGCATAAGGATAAACCACCACTGTTTCCACACCCCTGGTTCTTTCTATAGTCCTAATGTCTTCGTCGCTCAATTCCATTCCTCCTATCATAGCCATAAAAATGTCCGCCATCTCTCCAGGCATGACGATGATCAAATCGCTGCCCATCATCCTCAGCTGCATCATAATCGTATCCTTCAAACCTTCGCTCAAAGAAATCAGGGAAATTATCAAAAACACCCCGATGATGATACCGATGATCGTCAGCCAGCTTCTGAAAGGCCGGCTCCTCAGATTGCGCAAGGCAAGTTGGAAACATTCTTTTATTTGGACCATAAAACTTTTTTCGCTTGCTGATGATTAACGATAATCTGACCGTCTTTGATATTGACGATCTGTTCGCTGTATTCGGCGATATTGGGGTCGTGAGTCACCACCACGATGGTTTTGCCCTGTTTCTGGTGAAAGTCCGTCAGAATCTCCATTATCTTTTTCCCGGTGACCGAATCCAGATTGCCGGTGGGTTCGTCGGCAATGACCATTTCCGGATCATTGGCAAAAGCCCTGGCAATAGCCACTCTTTGGCGCTGGCCGGCCGACAATTCAGCCGGCTGATGATGAAATCTGTCTGCCAAACCGACCGATACCAAGAGGTTTTCAGCTTTTTTTCTCCGTTCTTTCAAAGAAATGCCCTGAAAAACCATGGGCAGCATAACGTTTTCCAAAGCATTGAGATTGGGTAGAATGTTGAACTCCTGGAAAATGAAACCAATGGTTTTCCCTCTTAAATTGGACAATTGGTCTTCGGAGAGTAAAGAAATATCCCGGCCCTTCAAATAAACTTTGCCTTTGGTCGGAAAATCCAAAGTTCCGATCATATTTAAAAGCGTTGACTTGCCGGAACCGGAAGGCCCCATAATAGTGACAAAACCGCCGGAAGGGATCTCCAGATTAATATCCTTTAAAGCAAGAAGTTCAACTTTTCCCAATTGATAGATTTTCCAGATGTTTTCCAGTTTAATGATTGCTTCGGACATCAGGTTATTTTCGGCTGATTACTTGTTCTCCCTCCTCAAGCCCGGAAATGATTTCCGTCATATTGTCGCTTCCCCTCAAACCGATTTCAATTTCTCTTTTTCCGATCGAACCGTTTTTGTAGACTTCAACGATTGTTTTGTCCCCTTCTTTTCCGATAACCTCCCTGGGAATAACCAAAACGTTCTCTTTGGAACCAATTTGGATGATTAAATCGGCCGTCATGCCGGGTTTGATATCCTCCGGCGCTTCGTTAAAACCGATAATCGTTTCGTAATAAACCACGCCGTCGATTATCTTCTCCGCAGGATTTATCGAAGCGATCGCGCCTTCGATCTTTTCGTCGGGAAAAGCAACCAGGGAAATTTCAACTGGATTGCCGACGCTTATCTTAACCACGTCTTCTTCGTAAATATCCGTTTTTACTTCGTAGGGGACGATCGGCAAAAGAACGATAACTGCTTCCGACAAGGCCGGCTGGACCAGTTCTCCGACTCTCTTGTTGATTTCAACGACTTTGGCGTCAACCGGACTGATCAATTTAGCTTCCTTAAGCTGGTTCTCGTAAAGCTGCACCCTGACCTGGGCTTGCCTTATCTGAGCCTCATACAATTCAATGTTTACCTGGCTGGTTCCGGCTTTGACCAAAGCCAGATTATTCTCCGCTTCCTGAAGCTTGGACTCAGCCGTTTCAATGTTCAATTTCATCAATGAGATGGTTTGCTGGCTGCTGACGACATTGGTCAAGGCGGTGTTAACGTTTGTTTTCAAAGTGTCCAATAAAGCCCGGTCAGTTGCTGAAACATTGCTCTTGTAAACAGCTGCCCTGTCAACGATTTCACGAATCGTTTCCAGATTGTTGAATGCCGTTTCCAAAGAGCTTTTCATCAAAGAAAGGCCTGATTCAATATTTTCATTGCCGGAATCGCTTTTTAATGTCTCCAGATATAATCTTGCTTTTCCTTCAGACGTTTCCATTTTATCCCGGGCCAGCGTTATTTTTATGCTGTCCTGGTCTTCAACAATAATATAGTTCGTGATAAATTCTTTGACAAAAGCCAAAGCGTTATAAATCGGAGGGTAGGAATTGTCCAAAACAGTGACAGTTGTTCCGTAGCTGCTGTTCAAATTTTCTTCGGCTACGCCCAAGGATTTCCTGGCGCTTTCCGTCTGGCTTTCAGCAATCTTAATTTTCTCCGGTTCGGCGCCGGCCAGCAGTTTTTCCAAGTTCAATCGGGCCAATTCAAGGGAAATCCGGGCATCCTGAAGCTGAAGGTCGATATTAGTCGTATCCAATTTGGCCAGTTCCCGGCCAGCCTCGACTTCCTCACCTACTCTAACGTAAATTTCCTGAATCTGCCCGCTATTTTTAAAATTAAGGTTTATTTTTTCTCCTTTTCTGACTTGGCCGCTTTCAAAAATCTCCTGCGAAATATCTCCCCGGACAACCTCAACCAAAGAGAATTTTTCATTTTTCTCGTTAAAGAAAACCTGATAGAGGCCGACGATCGACAGAATAACGACAGCAGCCAATAACAATATTTTTTTGTTCATCGCTTTATTATTTTAATAATTATGAACTAAAGCGGGGGTGCTAGGATTCGAACCTAGAACAGAAATTTTGGAGATTCCTATGATAGCCATTTCACTACACCCCCCGTCTGCTTATTTCTTCGATTCCTTATGTAAGGTGTACTTCTTGCACCATTTGCAGAATTTTTTCAAATATCCCTAATCACATATTGCGTCTTGCACAAAGGGCGTAATAAAAGAAATAACGGTCAAGGTCTTTGAGAGAACTTTTATATTCTTTCCCGCCCGTAATAGCATCGCAAAATAATTCTCTGGCGCGAGCGATTTCTTTTAAACGTTTCTTCCAGCGCGGGTCTTTCAATGTCAAGTCAAAAAGTTCAAGGGCTCGGATTACTGCGCTTTTAAAGTTGTTTTGGTCTTTGTTCTCCCAATGAAGCGCCCGATTGACTTCACTACCAATATTTCCAAGCTGTTCACAAAGCGAAAGCTGGAACCACATCCCTTCGGCTAATTCTTTATGAATTATTTCCATACCTTCACTCCGCAATTAATTTATTTACAATCATCTTAATCTGTTTTTTTATCTTCGGATTCTCCACATCTCGCGAACGATTACCATAAGAGGGCTTAATGTTAATTATAGAATCAAATTCTATCAATTCCTCATCACTCTTTCCCAGATAAAGATTGATGCCCCAGGTATTTTCCCGCTTTGAATTTTCTTGTTCCATCAACAATACTTCTTCGTCAGCGTGCATTTCACCACCTACGGCCATTATCCCCTGCTCAACATCAACAACTGCTTTTACTAAATCGCCAAATTGTTTTTTGGCAATGTCAACAAGCTCTTTTTTGCTTATTGAATTTTTTACAATTTTTATCTCTTCCATATTATTTCTTCCCTTGCCGAGCTACAGCGAGGCAGAAGAAGAGATTTATCTCTTCGCCTCTTTATGCACCGTGTGCTTCCTGCACCATTTGCAGAATTTTTTGAATTCCAATTTCCGCTCCGCCGCCTCTTTTGACTTGCGGGTGAAATAATTGGTCCTTTTGCATTCTTTGCACTGAAGTTTGACGAAAGGTTTCTTTTTTGTTGCCATAGTTTTATTGTTTATTTTAATTTCAAGCCGAAGATGGGAATTGAACCCATGGCCTCTTTCTTACCAAGAAAGCGTTCTACCACTGAACTACTTCGGCGTTATCAACCATTTAATAATGTATCTCTACACCATCTATCCATGATGGTTTTTAGCTTCACATTGGGGATATAAATGGTTAACGTTCCCCAACGGCTTTTGTTTTTATATGTACCACCCTTACTTTTTCTAACTGTTATTGTGTTAATTCGATCTGTAGAAATTTTTGTCATCTTGCTCCAAAACCTCACCGCCACCCTTGTATTAATATCATTAAATATATTCAATGCCGATCTAATCTTTCTTTCTTCAACTCCACATATTTCTCTTAAAAATTTAAGGAATAATCTCAATATCTGTGGGTTAGAGTTAGCAAGCGCGACATTAAATTTATTTTTCTTCGATCCTTCACCCAAAAATAGTCCAACCCCTAAGTTAAAAAGTTCTATATCTTTTTTCGTTGTTAATTTCTTAATTTTAAAAGGATCTCCGTTGGGATTATATTTTAAATAATTTGCTTCACTCCTAGAACGCCTCGGAATGTTATACTTTTCAGCAAAATATTTTACTCCAGAGTTAGAAATTCCTATCTTTGTAGCTATGTCCATCATTGAAAGACCTTTCTTATTATACAATTTTTCTAATTCCTCTTTGGTAATCATTCTTAATAATTTTTTTAACCTGTGGGTGCGGCAGGAATTGCACCTGCGAAGCCCGAAGGCGTCAGATTTACAGTCTGATGGAATAGCTACTCTCCCACGCACCCTTTTTTATTATTTTAGCACAAATTTTCTTATTTTCCAATGATCTTTTGACGCTTTTTCCGCCAATCCTCTATTTTTTTATGGCTGCCGGAAAGCAAAACCTTGGGAGTCCCCCACTTTGTTCCTTTTCCAGGAGAAAAAACTTCGGGCCTGGTATATTGAGGATACTCGATAAACCCTTTTTCTTTGGTGATTCTTTCTTTCAACAACTCCGGCTTGCCCAGAACTCCGGAAAGCAATCTGGCTGTTGTTTCCATAACCACCATGGCCGGCAATTCCCCGCCCATTAAATCGTAATCGCCGATGGAAAGCTCCAGATCAGCCAAATGTTTGGCTACTCTTTCGTCCACCCCTTCATACCGGCCGCAAATCATTATAATCCGGTCCAGTTTTGACAATTTATAAGCGATTTTTTGGTCAAATCGCTTTCCCCTGGGGGTGAACAGGATAACTTTGGCTTTTTTGCCTTTTCTGTTTTTTTTAATGTTTTTAACTGCCTTATAAATAGGCTCAATCTTCAACACCATGCCCAAACCGCCGCCAAACGGCCTTTCATCAACCGTTCTGCGTTTGTCATTGGTGAAATCTCTCAAATTGCGGATGTTAATTTCAATCAAACCCTTTTCCCGGGCTTTTTTAATAAAAGATTCTTTCAGATAAGAATCGAAAATTCCCGGAAAAATGGTGATAATATCGAACTTCAGCATGCAGTTTTTTAAAACAAAAACGGGCTATTATTCTTGACAATAGCACCGTTTTTGCTTCTTGTAAACTTTTTCAGCTTACAGTTTTAAATCTTCAATAGATTCGGCTTTTCTCGGCCGATCCTGCCTGCTGCCTTCCGGCTCTTCGATCTTCAAATTCACTCTGGCGTGATTCTTGAGACCGACGATGCGGACCAAGCTTCTGATAGATCTGGCAGTGGAACCGGCTTTGCCGATAATCTGTCCCATGTCTTCGGGATTCACTTTCAAAGAAAGCAGAACTCCCATTTCATCAACCTTGCGGTCGATTTTGACATCATCCGGATTATCAACTAAAGCTTTCACTAAATATTCAAGAAATTCTTTGTCGTTTCCTTTTGCTTCGGTCATGATTCTTTCTTGGTTGATAATTACTGATAATTAATCTTTACTAGTAGCTCCGACCTTTCAGTGATTCTGAAATATAGCTACTACGCCAAATTCTAATTTATTTTGGGAATTTGTCAAGATCGCTAAACAAACATTCTGAGCAGCCAGGTGGGAAGAATATCGCTTATTAGAGGAATGCGTTCTATAAGAAAAGGAATGGCGCACGATTTGAACGACACTTTGGTTATGGAAAGGAAAAGAACGATAAAAAGTATTTCCAAAGGCAGTTCTATTATTTGTTCGACAAGGGGAAGAGGAATAATCAAATCAATAATTTCAATCAAAAGAGCCAGAAAAAGCAGTATCATTCCTCCGGGCGATAAAAGGATATCGCGGGGAATCTTCTGGAACCAGCCGCCTTTTTTCTTGGGAACAGTTGGTTTAACGGCTTCCTTGCCTTTTTCCGCTTTTCCTTCAATATCTTCTGCGCCTTTTCCCGTTTTTTCTTCGGTTTCTTCCGCCATAATTTTATGTTTTCGCTGTTTTATTCAACCGGTTCTTTATAAATGTCTTTTCTGGGCGATTCTTCTCTGATTCTTTCAACCGGTTTTTCAACAGCCCCTTCCGTAAGTTCGGCTTCCTTTTTATAAAGCTGTTGCAGGACCGGCTTTACCGGATAAAAAATTAATTGATTGATTTCCCCCGCTATATTCTCTGCCGCTTCTTTCTCTATTTTCAGCTCCTTTTCTAAAGTTTCTTGAAAGTTTTCCACCGGTAAAATGCCGAATAAGACGAAACCGACGTGTTTGGCAACTTCGGAAATCTTATCTTCTTCAATTTTGTTCCTGGTACAGATATTGTAAATATTATCGGCAGTTTCAACGGAAAAAATCGCCTCTTTCAGTTCCTCCGGAAGTCCTTCATAAAGTTTCTGCAATTCTTCTTTAGTATATTCTTCTGGCATATTCTCTCACTTTTTATTTGATTATTTTATTGCTTCTTTTATTTTATCACAAAAGAAATCAATGAAAAGGCATTGTCAAGAAAGTTGACAAAAACAATTTAATATGATATAATTATAATATAAGAAATTTACGAAACAGAACATTAAAAATTAAATAGGAGGTGCGAAAATGACAAAGTTCTGGCGAATTATCTGCGGTATTGCCGCTGCCCTATTCTGCTTGTGCCTTTGTTACGCCATAGCTGAAAAAGGATTAGTTATGCCGTTTATAGGCAAACTGGAATTCAAGTGTTTCGGTAACGCCATAACAGGCAACCAGGTTATTTGTGCTTTATGCGCCACTGCTTTCTGGCCGGCCGCTCTGGCATTCTTTTCCAAAAAACCGTTATATTTTTTGGCGGCTTCCGTCTTATTTTTGGCAGGCGCTTTCATTATTTTTTATCTTATTCCTGTTGTAGAATCCCAGCTTCCGGCAAAGGTCCTGTTTAGCGGCCAGGCAAGTTACAATAACATTCTTGCTACCATTGGCGTTACCCTAATTATGCTTATTCTCGGCATAGCGGGCCTAGCCATAGGAATCTTAATGCCGTTAACATTGATAATCACCAGCTTCCAAAAATAAGAAAAAAGAGGGGTGTGTGAAACTTCCAAACACACCCTTTTATATTTGACAAAAATAATTTAATGTGATATAAAATAGAATCAACCGGAAGCTCTTTCAAAACTTAACAGGAGGTAGAAAGAAATGAAATCCCTGATATTACGAGTTGTCAGTCTGCTTGTATTAATCGGAGTAGCGATATTTTTACTGCTCAAATTTTGGATTTTTACCGCGGTAATCATTTGTTTAGGATTAACTATTCTTTTGTTAATCTGGAAATGGTTAGCGCCAACGAACCGCTGGTTTACCTTTATCAAAGAAGGTACGGCCAAGGTTATAGTCAAAGGAGACGCTTTCAAAAAAGTTCTCATTCAATGGACGGACCATACTATTGACGACGAACAAAATGTCGTTGAAGGAGAAGAACCCTGGCATCCCTTTGGCGGATTCAGATTCTACGGTTTCTGGCCTCTACTGGATATTTACACCTATAATTTCAAATGGTCTGGGGTGACCGAAGACGGAGAAGTAGTCAAACATCCCAAAGAGCTAATAGATTTCATTTTATTGAAAGATGACGTTTATTGGACAAAAGTGGAAAAGGCAGAAGATAAAAATCTACTGCCTTTGGATATTGAACTTTTCTTGACCATCAGCGTCATAAATCCTCGAAAAGCTCTTTTCAGCGTTCAAAATTGGCTGGAAACGGTCATTAACCAGATCAAACCCACTGTTCGGGACATTATCACTAATGATGAGTATGAAAACTGGATAAAGAACTCGGACGGTATAGGTAAAGAAATCTATGAAAAAGCAGAGAAGAAAGGATTATTAGCTGAGTTTGAAGAAAAATACGGGGTAAGAATCAAAAAAATTCAGGTCAAGAAGATTGACCCCCCGGAAGAGTACAGAGAAAGAACCTTGGCACCATATCTCGCCGAGCTCGAAAGAAAAAAAACAGTTATCCAGGCTCAAGGAGAACAAGACCGAATTGCTCTGGTTTTTACCAAAATCCAGGAATTTGGAGATCTGGGGAAACTGTTAAAAACTCTTGAGGCGGTTGAAAAAAGTGAACTGGCCGCCAGTTTAACAATTCAGGCCGTTCCCGGACTACAGGAAGTTCTTAAGGGAATTTTCGGAAAACCGACGGAAGCGGTTACTCCTGAAGAATTCCGAGAACTCCGAGAAACGGTTGAACGTTTGTCAGAAGGAGGAAAAGCAACTTAATACCAGAAGAGGTTGGAGAAATCCAGCCTCTTTTTACATTTATGAACCGCCTACTCCCGGCCTGCCTTTGGGCGGTCGTGGCGGTTTACCAGTAGGAGAAGTACCGCCTACTCCCGGCCTGCCTTTGGGCGGTGTTTTTTTAGATGGAATATCTTCATACTCTGCATCTTCAACACCCCATGGAGCAGAAATATCCGGTCCTTTACCGGAACTACCGGCGCCTGGCTGGCGTGGTGGTTTAGTTCCAGTTCCAGGCGGTTCCATTCCAAGCGCCTCTCCGGGAGAAGAAGTAGGTTTTGACGTGAAAATTTTCGGCGTCACAAGGTCAGTCGTCCAACCCTGCTCTCTAGCTCTATCACTCTCAAGGTAAGAGAAGAATCCTTCTTTGCCTTGATGTTTTCCTTTGAAATCATCTTTGTACTTCTGCCAAATATCCGGCATCGGTTTACCTTCAAGGTCCGGTCGCCCTTTTACGAAATCTTTTAAAATTTCATTGATTGTTCGAAGAGTAGTTTCTTGGCCTTTTTTCACCGACTTATTGACGCTTTCCCAGAAATCACGGCCCCTTTCCATTCCTGCTTCAACCACCAACTTATCGTCAAGCACTTCTTTCTCCCAATTGGCAATATGCTGGCCTCTGGCTTCGCCAACTGCTTTAGACACCGCTCCTTTTTCATCCAAATTTTCATAACCTGGTATTAATCCGGTTGCTGCCCGGGCTAAACGCGGATCCCCTCTTAATAAAGTGCTATGCGCGCCGCCGCTCAGAGCGATTTGGAGAAGTCGTCCTGTTTTGTCTTTAAATTCCGGTATTTTAAAGAGGTCTGCTTCATTTTTCACTTTATATTTTTTCTTATAAGCATTGAAAAAGTCCTGAAAATCCCCTCTGTTCGCCAATTCCATCATTCCGCCAACTGCTTTTACTCCGTAATCTGCGCCGGTAGCCATACGGTAAGCAATCTCTTGAGATGAATAATTACTGGCATCTTTTTTCGCTGTCTCTATGGCCGGTCTAAACTCTGCATATTTTCTGGCTGGTTCCGGAATAAACCACCTGCCGAAAGGAACTTTCTCCGCGACCCGCACCGCTTTACCGGCTGCCTCTCTGAACCTGGTCTTTTCTTCTATAGAGGTTTTAGCTCCCCTCCATGTCTTTTTACCTAACCATTTCCCGCCTGTTAGACCCGCGCCTTTAGCCAAGCCGATGGCTGCGCTGGCTCCCATTGCTCCGGTTTGCAAGCCGACCGTAAAGCCCAGAAAAAGAAAAACAATAATGACGAAAAAAGGAAAAACCTGGTCAAGCCAACCGACGGTTGTCGCTTCAATCCCCGGCATATTCAATTGACCGACAAAGGTCTGTTGAAGAACGCTGAAGCTGTTCATAGCCAGATAAAGGAAAAAGGCGATGGGAATGCCGACAATCGACCACTGAATCAGCTGCTGCCACCACATATCCCAGAATTTCTTGGTGGCCGGCAGAATCCAGAAAACAAAAGCTAAGGGAGACAAAATGGTCAGAACCCAGATAACAACGTATCGTATCAGGAAAATGGCGGCGAAAAGAAAAAAAGCGAGGCCCATGGCAAGATTGACCACGATTTGAGTCACTGCCTGCATAAGCAGTCCCGCTCTTTCAGATAAATTGCCGCTAAAGCTGAATAAAATTTTAATCACCCCCTGACCGAAACTGGTCACACCAGTACCGATTTCGCTGACTGATTCTCCGATTCCTTCTAAAAAGAAATTCATCACGATATTGGCAGCATCAACAATTAAACCGACGAAAACAGGGGCAAAATTGACCAGTAAGGCGATAAGAATCAATTTGGCAAAAACTTTCTTGCCGGCATAATCCCCCACTTTCAAAGCAATGGAAAGGGCGATGAAAACCAAGAAAATGACCAAAAATAAATTAACAAAGTCCTTGGTGATATCCAGCCCCATGGCGACTATTTCATTGGTAGTATAGCTCAAACTCATAAAGCCCGGGCTGATGATCCAGTCCAAAATAGCTCCCGATATCTGGCAGAACAAGCCGGAAATTAAAACAATAATGCCTATGATGAGAGCGATGAGAAGCGTGGGAAGGAATAAGAAAACACTGGTCATATTTTTTTAATTAAATTCATAAAACCTGGCCTTTAATGACAATTATTGATTTGGGACAAGGATAACAATCTCCGACCCAATTGCGGGGATTTACATAACTCCAGATAGATACGAAACAGCTTCCGCAGCGGCCGATGGGATTATCAAGAAGATTATTGTCGTTGGCGGCAATCACTTCGCATTTGTCGCCGTTAAAATTATCTCCGCTGAATAAAACAGCGAAAAAGCTTCCTTTGGGGTCGATTTGTATTGACCTGACATTTTCATCTAAATCTCCCAGATTGTTAATTTTTCTTATTTCAGCGTCACCACCGGGTCTTATAGAATCGATTGATGTCGTGGCAACGCCTTCCGGACAAAGACCTCCTTCGTTGTAATTAGGACAGGAATATAAAACCGCTCCTTTGGCTTCGCCTGAAACAGCTGTCGTGACTTTCTTGAAAAGAGTGAAAGACCTGGCCGTAAAATCGAAATCCGGCAGATAGTCAATGGCATTATAAGGCGGATCTGTAACAAGTTTGCCCTCGCCACCGAAATTGTCTTTTTCATGCAAAATCAAGCCGTATTCGTAAACATCGTAGACCAATTCTCCGTCTTGCGTTCTGGCGCCAGGTATGCTGAAAAAGGTGTTGTCATCTTCTTTAACCGCAAAATTTTCGAATTTTCCTGAGAAAGTCATTTTCACACAGGAATCATTTCCTCCCGGAGCCATTATTTCTTTCAACTTTTTAGCTGCTTCAGTCTGTTTTTCCCGGTCATTACTTATATAATCATCAATACAGTCCTGAATATCACTGCTATCCACCTCGTAACTACAAACGTAAATTCCCGGCGATATCATCGGCCTTAAGGGATCCAATTTCGTTATCTCCAATTTGAGCAGTTGAGGGTTAATGGTGTTGAAAATGAAATAAGCGGAAAGTAAAATA
>Ga0265595_1001692_pt1 | contig 16367 bp, 25 predicted proteins | sample saktaG_15_FD_190148 | JGI IMG/M metagenome (GOLD analysis project Ga0265595, IMG submission 190148) | Saline water microbial communities from Sakinaw Lake, British Columbia, Canada - sak_2013_06_06_50m | ecosystem: Environmental > Aquatic > Non-marine Saline and Alkaline > Saline ... | reverse complement strand
CCTTTCCCTTTGTATGACCCTGTCCGACAATTCCGTTTTCTAAACATAAGGCAACCCAATATGCGCCACTTTTTCTTAATACAGTTGTATAAAAATCCATCGTATTACCTCCTGAGGACGTCCAGACATCCCTGCCCCCTTAATATATGTTTTGGTTTCACTGTTGCTAAAAGGCTTACGCCTGAACTCCTTGTTCGGAGTTTACCCGTAAGGGTTTTAATCGGGTCATGTCCCCCATGTGGGGCACAGAGGCCCCACGCTACACTGGATTCCCGCCTGGGTCGTGGATGACAAAGTGGCATTGGAAGATTTCTCCCTTCGGTCGGAATGACGTGTCCTGATTGACAAGACACCAGGGTATTCGTTCAATCAAATAATTCAGAATGCGTACCAACGCGAACCGGCCTAAGTTCGAAATCGGATATTGTATAAATCAGTAGCCAGTCGGGTTCAATATGGCATTCCCGAAAATCTATCCAATCTCCTTTCAGCTTGTGGTCTTTGTACTCCGGAAGTAAGGGAGCGGGAATGGCCAACTGTTCAAGAACGTGGTACAGTTTTTTTATATTTCGCTTCTGCTTCGCGGCTCTTTTCAGATCTTTTTTAAATCCGGATGTCGGGCGAATCGGCAGCATCAGACTTTCAGATCTTCAAACATTTTTTCTACACTGTCGTATTTTTTCCCCTTGCCGGCTCTTGCGTCCTGCATTGCCTGAAGCGTATTTTTATTTGGAATACGCAAATCAAATGGAATGCCCTGATGAGCAATAATCTGTCGATAAAACATTTCATACGCAGCAGAAATGGAAATTCCTAGTTCTTTGAGAATAGCCTCAGCCTTTTCCTTTATTTCCGGCGTAAGTCTTGCGTGTGTCATCGCCGTTTTTGCCATTTGCTATTTCCTTTGCCTGCTTGTATTGTACTTTTTGTATACCAAAACGATACACATCGGCAACCGATTTGTCAAGGGAATTAGTGGGGTCAGGCTTTCCTTGTTGTCGTTATTGGGGTCTCAGGCTGTCTGGGTACACGATCCCGATTTGATGGGGCTAAATCGGGTCATGTCCCCGGGATTCCCCATTCCCAACAAGCCATTTCCAGATGGGGATTACGTTTATTTTATTATCTATAATGGTCTCGTCATCCCATGTTACTATCGTGCCTGTTGGGAGTGAGAGCTCATCCATCGCGTTTTTTAGTCCCCGGAGCTCTCTTTCAAAGGTTTTTTTGTCCGACAGATCCCAGCATACCTGAATCAGTTGCGTCTTGTCTGAAATTTTATGCCGCGCAAAGAAATCGACTTCATATCCGTCTTTTGTATTGACATATTCCGCGTCATAACCCCGGCGACGCAGGTGCATAAATGCCATGGTTTCGAGCAGTGGACCGTAGTTATATGCGTTGCGAAAGGTCATGGCATTTAAAAGGCCGGTATCGATCGTAAAGATTTTAACCGGATTAATCAGCCTCGATTTTTCAGAGCGACTGTGTATGGGAACCTTGTAGAATAAAAAAGCGTCTGTCAAATAATCAAGATACGCGTACAGGCTGTTCTTGGTGCATTTGATCGACATGCTTTTCATGGTATTGTAGAATTTATTAACACTGAACTGCCCGCCGGATGAATTCATAATATGACGGACCAGATGTTTAAGCACATGGACATTGCTGACTTTATGACGCTCAATTATGTCTTTTAACAATACGGAATCAATATAGCCCTGTAATACTTCTATTCGAAGTTCGCGATCCAGTTTCTGTATTTCAGGAAAGCCTCCGACTTCAAGATAATCGTTTACGGCCTTGCGTAATGTGGAGGCAGTGTTCGCGCCAAATGTTTTTGGTCTGCCGGAAAAAAGCCCGTGAAATTTCAAAAATTCTTCAAAACTGAATGGGAATATTTCTATCGGCAGAGAACGTCCCCGCAGGGTGGTAGTTATTTCGGAGCCAAGCAGCTTTGATGATGAGCCGGTAATAAAGATTTGTAGATTTTCCGTATCAAGCAGGCGCCGGATGAACATCTCCCATTGGTCTATTCGCTGTATCTCATCAAAGAAAAATTTACACCGGGTATCGCGATGCTCAGGATATTTTCCGAAATAGATATCAAGAATTTTCTGGAAATCATGGACGGTAAAATCAAGCAGCCGATCGTCTTCGAAGTTAAGATAAAGGATCTCTTCCTTTTTTGTTCCCGAGGTAATCAGTTCTTGTATTTTCTGATAACAAAACCAGGTCTTACCCGATCGTCTCATGCCGATGACGACATCTGCCTTACCCTGTATCTCGGAAAATTTCCTATCTCGAGCTACCGGTTCAGGCAATTTTCGTTCATGAAAATCATCGATGAGTTGAGAGATTATATTTTTCATAGCGGAAATACTATCTTCTTTTTAGAGATAGTTCAAGTTGTTTCTGTATCTTTTTTAGAGAGAGTGGAGGAGAAGTTTGCATAACTAACCTTTTCTGTCATTCCCACGGAAGTGGGAATCTGTAAATATTTGAAAATGCTTGTCCTCGACCTGATCGGGGATTAGATTCCCGTTTGCACGGGAATGACCATTTAGAATATTTATGGACATTATGCAAAGCTCTCTGGGGGTTTTCGCTGGAATGACGAGAGATTGCCACGTCGGCCAAGGGCCTACTCGCAATGACAGTAGCGTTGCCCCTGAGCAACATGATGGTGGGGCACAGAGGCCCCACGCTACTCGGGCCATGTCCCCGCTATCCCTGATTACCGTTGATCTTTTTTCTTTTTTATCGTGTGCTTAAACTTCAAAACGGCGAAGTTCAATTCTATCGATGTTTCTGTATCGGTTGTTTGCAGGTCGTCATCCAGGAGTTCAGCAATCATCTCTCCACTTCTCTGCATGAGTGCCTTCTGATCAGCTTTATCTTGAACAATCGATAGCTCCTGAATGTTTCTTGATAGCTGTCTGATTTTTGAAAAAGTTTCAATGATTGTCAAGGTAGCCTGAACGGCCTGTGGCCTGTGGACTTTTGAGAATGGTGGCCTGCATATACAAGCCTTTTTCAGGGAAGGCGCTTGGCAATTTAACTTTTCCCCCTCTCTTTGAAGTCGAAAATTTCGACTTCACCCCACCCCACTCTGCCTTATCCAGTTCGATGATATCTCCGGATGGGAAAGTCCCGGGGTCAAACCTACACTCTTCAGTGTCTGGGTACACGATCCCGATTTGATAAAACTAAATCGGGTCATGTCCCCGCTCGCAATGACATCTTTTTCGACTTTTTACGAGATTGTCAATTAATGAAATGTCAAGACAAAGCAGGCAAATAATGTTGGATATTTAATGGTCGATGGTCAATAGTTAAATAAAGGCGATTTCAAAATTTTGGTTTAAGTCCGGCTTGTTTGCAAATTTCGTTGGCAGTAATCCTATCGAGGACTCGATGTCTCTTGACAGGAATGGTTTTTACATCATTTGTGTATATCGAATGATTTGCGCCCTCACGTAAAAGCCGAAATGCATTTTCTTCAAAGTATCGTCAGATCACGCCGTTTGATAGACATCCGGAACCTCTATTGGAACTTGCTCAATCAGGGCCCCTCCTATCGGTATTTCCTTCCGCTGTTGTTTATAAGCCAGGAGCATTTCATTAAGGGCATCTCTTAACATCATGCGACATTCTTCTATGTCCTTGCCTTCAGTCACGACTTCCGGCCATTCGACTAACTGGCCCATATAGCCAGAAGCAATTTTGGAATATTTTGCAGTATAATTAAGTAACATTTTACCTCCTGCTGTCTGGGTACACGATCCCGATTTGATAAAGCTAAATCGGGTCATGTCCCCGAGTGGGCAATGGGGACACTTCCCTCAGTACGGGAAGTGTCCCTAAAAACTCTTCATGCAATTGATTTCAGTCCCTTTTCCCCTACTACCGTTAGGGGAAAAAAGGGGACGGTACCCTTTTATTTCCTGTCCCCCTCTCTTTGAAGTCGAAAATTTCGACTTAACCCCATCCCACTCTGCCTTATCCAGTTCGATGATATCTCCGGATGGGAAAGTCCCGGGGTCAAACCTACACTTTTCTAGTCTGGGTACACGATCCCGATTTGATGAAACTAAATCGGGTCATGTCCCCGAGAAGTTCAGACCCCTTTTCATTCTCAAATAGCGAAGGGGTTTTCGATAAGGATGCCTTCGATCTTCTGACCATGGTTCAAATCTTCGGTGAGGAGGGGGATATGCCATGATAAATAGTTCTCAATAATTCCCCTGGCGCGTGCTCGAGAGAGCGGTTTATTTATTTTTCTCGTTACATTAACATAAAATTCCTGCAGTACTTGTGCGCTCATAACGCCGTTTTCATTTTCCCATAATTTTTCAACAGCGGAAACGGCAATATCGTGTCGTGGGCCTGCATCCAGGTCATGGGCATAAATCAGTATATTTGTATCGACGAAGATTCTACCTTTCATGAAGTTCTTCTCTCGATGCAGTGATTATGCCTCCAAGATGGTATCCGGTCCGCAGATTAGAGATGGCCTTCTTTCTGGAAACTTCGTAGCTTTCGGCGGATTCCACTATTCTCTGCAATTCCTGGCTGAGCATATTGCTGATTGAGGAGCGGCGTTTTGCGGAAATAACATTTGCCCTTTGAATTAAATCCTTATCAAGGCTGAGCGTTATGTTCTGCTTCATTTCCTGCCTCCTTTAAAATGTTCACGCAATATACGTGTAACATGTCCAGAATAATTTGGCAAGCAGGGTAAGGGGACAGGGGGGTAAGGGGACGCTACCCTTTTATTTCCCCTTCAGTTTTTCTCGGCCGACCTTGTGGGCGATACTCCAACTGACGTCCTACCATCATCCCCAACTGCTGAACAAACTCCGCATTACCGCAGGGCAATCCTTTATCTGCATTTTGCCTCAATATCTGAACGCCCTGCGGCTCATCCCCTTCGGCAAGCCACGCAGACCAGTCTTCAATCGCTGCAAATTGCTTACTCCAACTGGATTCGAGATTCAACAAACCGTCTGCTCTGTTGCCGCAATGCGCCGCGGCGCTTGACCAACGATAATCCTCGGCGCGACGTTCCACCCTTGCTCGGACTGGATTACGTTCCACATACCGCACCGCCGCCCATAGATAAGCTTCGTCCAAGGGTGAAGAAAAAAACCTTCCTTGCCAAAGATGCCCCTTCCAGCCATGCTTCCGGTTGATCCTCTGGGCGTAGCGCATGTGCAGGGGCTTTAGCATCCGTTGCAAACCATCGTCGGTTGTCGGGACTGCAACCAGGTGAATGTGATTGGTCATAAGGCAATAAGCGACGACTTCAACCTGATGTTTATCGCGGTACTCCCTGAGCCACGACAGATAAATTTCACGATCCTCATCTGTAAAAAAAATATCTTCGCGCCGATTACCACGCTGGGTCACGTGATGTGGAAGGCCGGCAAATACTGTCCGGGGTAATCTTGGCATAGCTGAATAATAACCTATATAAGGGTAGCGTCCCCTTTACGCTCTATGTCCATACCGGATCGGAAATGTCAATCGTGGTCATTTCAGCGCCAGGCTCAAAAGGCACTTCGGTATCCAGCATATCTTCAGCACCAACTCGTAATGATTCAATAAGTTCCGCTTTTGTTTTCTCCTGTGCGTTTACTCCCGGCAGATCAATAAGCCAACCAATCCACCATTCACCGGATTTTTTTACAACTGCCCTGTATTTCACTTTATCACCTCGCAAAGGGTATATCTAAATCCTTACAGATTTTCCTCGCTAATTCATCAACAATTTCATTATGTCTCGGAACCTCTGTTTTCAATCTTCCTCTTTGATAGATACTGTGCTTTCTGCCTTCCCGCAACAAAAATCCATCATATTTTTTGATATGCTTTATAAGTTGATTTCTTTTCATATAATTACGCTACTCGGAATATTCACCACTCGATCTTCAAGCCACTTTGCGTTTTCGAGTGCGGGCCGGCATATATTCAGAGTCCCTCTGAAATTGGTATCGACATAAACTTTCCTGACAGGCTGTTCTGCGTGATAACCGACTGCGGAGCACAGTATGGAAAATCGGGTAAGTTGTTCTGCAAAGCTCTCATCAGTTCACCCTCTTCAAAAAGTCCCGGGGTCAAACCTACACTCTTCACAGTTTGTGTCTGGGTACACTATCCCGATTTGATAAAACTAAATCGGGTCATGGCCCCGAGTGGAGATAATGGGGGCACTTCCCTAAGTGCGGGAAGTATCCCTATGCGAATGCGTAAAGATTGACTCTGTGGGTCATTTATTTAAGCAGATCCTCTATTTCCACTGTTCGATCCACATATTTTTCCTGAAGCCGAATATACAGGGCATCAATCTCATTATCGTATTCTATTTTCATAGATTATTCTCCTTTTACCATCGCCGTTATGACGTTTATAATCCCGTCTTCCGGCTTAGTTGTGCAAAGCTCTCACTTGATCCACAGATTACGCAGCTTACACGGATTACTCTAATCACTTGAAGGGCGATGCGAAATCTATAGGGTTTAATTCCCCGTGGCTTGCCGTGGGGTAGCTCATCTTAAGCCTTATCCCATTCCTCGTCGCTTATGTTTGCTTGCCTGAGTATTTCTTTAACCAAACCCACGTGAATATCAGCACTTCCGTGGGAATTTGGAATACGAATCTTTTTCCTTCCTTTGATCATGAATTGATGTCTTTTGCCGGAGAAAGGACCCAGATATCCCAAGTATCGAAATTTTCCAACTAATTCTCTCCCTGAAATATTTGAAGGCATCTACCCAACAGCCGCTCTCTTTATTGTTAAGTCAATTCCTTCAACCTCCGGCACAGGATCTTTGTCTCTAAGCTTTAAGATTAGCCATTCGTCTAAGACCTCCAAAAGCTCAGACCTACACTTTTCAATCGTATTACCATTAGCCCAGACACCTTCAAAACCTGGAATTTCAGCAAACCAGGTTCCATCATCCAGCTTTTTATATTCTGCCTGTCCTAAAGCCTTCTGTGTATATTCCAACAACATAACCTTACCCCCCTTCCTCGTATAGAATTCTGTGAAACCTCTGCTGTCTGGGGACACGATCCCGATCCTTCAGATTGTGGGGGACGGAGCCCCCACGCTACGCCGGGTCATCTCCCCGGGAGTCCTTTCCATGGGTGTAACTTGGTCTTTCCCCTGGGCGATGCCACAGTCCACCATGATATTCAGGCCATTGACCTGGATAAGATGGCAGGAGCCTGTTGGGTTTTCATTTCGAGAGCTTTGCATAATGTCCATAAATATTCTAAAGGGTCATTCCCGTGCAAACGGGAATCTAATCCCCGATCAGGTCGAGGACAAGCATTTTCAAATCTTTATAGATTCCCACTTCCGTGGGAATGACAGAAAAGGTTAGTTATGCAAACCTCTCTTACTTCCGGCCACTCTATCAGTTGCCCCATACAGCCGGAAGCAATTTTTGTGTACTTCGCTGTATAATTTCGCAACATATATCATTACCTCACTTTCTGGTTCATTTGGCGTGGTTCGCTGCTAACGCTGTTTGTCTAACGATGTCCTTATGTTAAAGGAAGGTTGCAAAGGTTCGTTTTATTGCCTCTATATCAGCCAGGTAATTCTGTAAAACGTCGTGTACGATTTTACGATCTATTTCCAGATAGTCATGAATCAGGATATTGCGAAAACCGATCATCCTGATCCACTTGTTTTTTAAATCATCATCGATATGGTTGGTTTCTGCCAATATGGCGGGAACATCACCGTAGGAATTGACTATTCCGAGTTCGAGCTCTGCGATTACATAATTGCCCATATCGGTCAGTGCTTCGATAGACAGGTGAAGGAAGCGCTCGGCACTTCCGTAATGCTCGGCATTTCGAATGAAATCTTCATAGCTGTACTTTTGCAGTCCTCTCAAAATCTGCAGGTACTCATCCAGCTTATTAAGCCGTTTTCGAATGACCTCAGGCCTTACCATTTAAAATTCTCCTTTTTTGAGCACGGCGCTGCACTTTTAAGTATGGTTCAAAATCCAGATATTGCCTCACCGTGTTTGAATACATTGTTCCTCGATCAAAGTCTTCAGTAAGGTAGATGATCCTGTTTTGACGAACCGCTTCGTATTTCGTAACGATATCATCGGTATCGAGAAAGACGATATCCACATTATCCAGGCCGCTCCGAGCTAAGTCGCTGAGAATGGATAATTTTTTCTCACGCACTTTCTCACTTCGAGGGACTATTGCCAAATCTATGTCGCTTTCGTTATGTTCTTTCCCGGATGCAGATGAGCCGAACATATACACAGCCTGAATATCAGGATAATTTTTGAAGATATCTGCAAATTTATTTTTCTGATTCATTTGGTGAGAGCTTTGAATTTTCCAGCAAGTAGATGAACTACCCCGCAGCAAGCTACGGGGTATCAAGAGATTGATTTCACCGATTTTATCGCAGCAAGCTGCGGGGAATTAAACCCGTTTTATGATTAAATAGTTATTGTATTTTTCATGTGCTTTTTTTACTGCGTTTCTAAGTAATTTTGATGACCAACGTGTCACTTTTTGTTCTTACATTTAATCAAGGTATTTTTTAAACCCATTGGGGGAGGTTCTGCAAAGGTCTCTCGCCCTCAAAACCATATTTTTCAGTTTTCCAAAGGTCTATTTGTGATACAGCTCCGCCCTCTGAATTACATCAGGAATATATTGTTCAGTTATTGAAGCTCCCCGCCGCAAGCTGCGGGGAATGCGCTCGCCGTTCAGTTCAAGCCTGTTACGTTTCTGCGCAATGTAATACTATTCTATTGTTCTTCGATTACGGGAGAGGAAATTTACGTATCACCTATTTCCTCGTCTCGTATTTTTAGCGGATAATCCGTATCATTTACCTCTTTCGTTAACCGCAGGATTTCTTTTTCAAGCTGCTCGTATTCTTTTAACTTTCTCTTCAGAAAGCGGTAAGTAATCATGGTTTTTTGTTCTATTCCATGGGGTGTTAAGTGGTATAAATAGGCGGATCTGTTGTCGGATTTTTTGAAGTTGCTCACCTTGATAAGGCCCTTCCCAATCAGCGCTCTTAGAAGGAAGTTCACCTTACCCAGGCTTATACCTAACTTTGATGACAGCTGGCGCTGCGTCATTTCGGGAGTTTTCTCGATCTCCCTGAGCAGGCTAAGCAACTCTTCGGTTTTATGATTTGAAACATCGAGATCAGACATATAAAAACCTTATTTTTTATATCGGAGCCCCTGATGTCATGAGCGTTCATTCGATGAACATTAGAAATACTCTACCATAAAGCGAAAGTCAATGAAAAATTATCATTAAAGAAATCCAGGGGTCAGACCCCTCTTTTTACACTTTTGGGTCTCTGTGCCCCACAGAGCTTCTGTGGGCAACATAATGGTGGGGCACAGAGGCCCCACGCTACTGTCCCCCGCAGGATGACGCGCCGGAATGACGGGAGACGTCGTTATGCAAAGGTCTGTTCTAAGCATACAATAACAATCTCCCCAGCTGGCTTGCCGCATAAATAGGCGCATATAATCGAGACCCCTGCGTTTTTACATTTCTGGCACTCAGAACCATACTCTGTCGGGGATGGTAACATTTTTCAAACACGTTCAAACTTTTAGACTGGGTTATCCATCCTGATTTGACTTCCAAAGGAATGATGCCCGATGGAGTTTCCAGCAGAAACTCGACTTCAGAGGTTCGCCCTTCCCAACAAAACAAATCCCTGACACCGGTTGCCCGCAGTTCCTGCGCCACAAAGTTTTCCGCAACATAGCCCTTGTAGCTTCCATAATCATATTTTAAAATAATGGCCGGATCAATATTAGTGACTGTGGTCAAAAGCCCCACATCAAAAAAATATTGTTTGAACCGGTTGTCTCTGGCAAATCCGGCAAGCGGGGTTTCAGCCCGACTCACAATGGAGGTTCTTAGAACAAGCCGCGCGTTTTCCAGCCAGTCCAGCGGAGAAGACAAACGTTCATAACCTCGCAAACCAGGCACGGCATCTTTAAAACGGAATTTCGGAGCGCTGCCGTCCTGAGCACGTGCCAACTGAACAGGCACATTACGCCACAATCGTTCAATATGCTGGGCATTGGTTTTGCCGGAATGTTTGGCAATATCCGCCATATAGGTGTCCAGAAGATCTCTGTGGATGTGGCGAACCGCCAGGATTGCTTCGTACTGGTTTTTAAAATGCTCGCGGTAAACATTGACCGCTTCCGGCAAACCACCTGTAATAAGGTAATTTTTCCAGAGATCCCATAACTGGTCATGCGCTATTTGCGGCAATGATTCCTGAAAAACATGTGTCCGCAATAATTCGGCTAAACGTAGTTTCCCAATTCCTTCCAGAAACTCGTCAAAACTCAAAGGGTATAAATCCAAAAAACCAACTTTCCCCACTGGAAAAGAGTCGTTGGCAAGAGTGACCCCGAGCAAAGAACCGGCGCTGCATAACGCCATTTCCGGCATCTGTTCGCGAAAGTATTTTAGCGCGGTCAGCGCCCGTGGACAGCGCTGGATTTCATCAAAAATAATTAGATCACGCGCTGTATCGATGGAGGCATCAAGATAAAACTGTAGTTCATTGATAATTCTGGCGGGTGAAAGATCATCTTCAAACAACGCGATTACTTGTTCATCTTTTTCAAAATTCACATAATGGCAGCATGGAAACTCTGTTTTTCCAAATTCCTGCAGGGTATAAGTTTTCCCCACCTGACGCGCACCACGCAGGATCAGTGGTTTACGATCCTTACTGTTTTTCCAGACCAACAAATTTTTATTGATTGTACGTTTCATGTGGATAAAATATACAAGTACGGCACTTTCTGCAAGGACTTTTTGCACGCATATGGTATTTTTTACAACTTGCTCTCGTAAAAGATTATCACGAAAGAACGAAAGGACGAAATCACGAAAAAAGTAAATTGAAAAGATTAAAAGCAAAAGAACAAAGACTAATCACGAAAGCACGAAGGTACGAAAATACGAAAAAAGAAGAAATCTAGCTTAAAAAGATTAAAGACAAAAAGATAAGTGCAAAAAAGATTATTTAAAGAAAGTCCCAGGGTCGAAAGTCCCGGGATCAAACCTACGCTCTTGACAATTTCAGCCTGCTTTCTATCTGCATAATCTGTTTTCTCGGCTTTTTGTCGGAATAGGGAACGTTATGTTGCCTTCTGACCTTAGACCTTATGAAAGATATTCCATTTAATAAACCTCATCATGGGTTCCTATTGCTAACAAAAGAATATCATCTTTTTGAAAGATCTTGTAAACGCATTACTCCAGATGAGAGCTCTCATTGGGCAATCTCTCGAATAAGGTCATCCACTGTGCCCCGCCTGACTTCACCGCGAGCATATTCTTCCCGCGCTTCCTTAATAGTTTGCGCAAGCTGTCCTCTTCTCTCCTCTACCAGGCGTTGTTTGACAATTTTGACAATGGACTCTCTTTGATCTTCTGGAAAAGATTCTATGATGTCCAAAGCTTCATCAAAGGTTGCAGTTTTCATAACGAGTTAACCTCCTTAGTGGGGTCAGGCTTTCCTTATTGTCGTTATTGGTCGGGTTGCGGGTTACGAGTTGCGTGTTGAAAAACATAAGGGCTGCGCCCTTTTGAAAACTGTCTCACGCAAAGGCGCAAAGACGCTACTGTCTGGGTACACGATCCCGATTTGATGAGACTAAATCGGGTCATGTCCCCGAGTGGGCAATGGGGACACTTCCCTAAGTACGGGAAGTAGCGTTGCCCCTCTGTGGGCAACATGATGGTGGGGCACAGAGACCCCACGCTACGTCGGGTCATGTCCCCGGGAGTCCTTTCCATGGGTGTAACTTGGTCTTTCCCCTGGGCGATGCCACAGTCCACCATGATATTCAGGCCATTGACCTGGATAAGATGGCAGGAGGGGGTCCCTTCGGGGTCGGACCACGCTAACACATTGTAATTTAAGCAAAGGACCTCTGAGAATGGCTACTTTTCAACCTTAGAACCACATTTTCGACCCTCAAATTGGCATTCTAAGGAAACTTGGGGACGTTATGTTGCAAGTTTAGTTATGTAGTGAGTTTTTAGATATACTTTTCGGATTTTTAAATAAATATATTTTCTTTGAATTTAATTCTTATACTTGAGTTGTCATCGGGGAAAAAGAACTACCCCTTGTATGTACGTAGTCCTATTACAGGGGACATGGCTGTGAAATCTTTATCATTATGGAGAAGAATAAGTTCATGTTCCAGAGCAATCTGAGCTATGAGACAATCAATCGTGGATCGGATGGTGATGCCATTTTCTCGACAGTTAAAGTAAATTTCAGCCGCACCGGCATAGGACGCAAGATGATCTTTTGGATGAAAAAATCGCTGGGTTGACAGATATTCATTCAAAGTGGCATATTCTTTCCTTGTTCTTGCCCCCTGCAAAACCTCCTGATAAATCACCGAAGAAATACCAAATGGTACCTGTTGCTGTATAATTTCTCTGAAATTACGAACAGCCTCATTGTCATTCCCTTTGAACAAATCAATCAGAACCGACGTGTCAACGAGAATCATCTATTTTCCCGCATGGCTTTATAATCATAATCATCTCGAAACATAATTTTTCCTTCAATCTCAAGGAGGTTACGCCGTTTTCTAGTTGCCACTAATTCATTCAGTGCAAAAGAAATGACATCCTTTTTCGTTTTTAGTCCACTCAGCCTGATTGCCTCATTGATCAACTCGTCATCAATCACTACATTTGTTCGCATAACACACCTCCTTATGTGCATTACTATACACAAATGATGTCTCGTTTGTCAAGGGAGTTAGTAGTTAGTAGGGACGTCCGTAAATAAGTAAAGAAGAAAAAGGGGACAGATCTATTTTACTACACTGGATTCCCGATCAGGTCGGGAATGACAAGAACTGTACTTAATCTCAAGGATGTCCTGCGATTCATTCTTTGAGACAATGTTCATACCCGACCAACACGGGAAAGTATTTGGTGTATATACCTCTGTCTCTGGTAAGAATGGCGCTGCACTTTGCCGAGGCAAAGCCTCCGATATAAAAATCCGACAAAAAGTGCTCTTTGAGGTTCAGTTTCCTACCACACTCGGGACATTTTACTTTTGTTTTTCGCTTCAAATATTTCATCCATGCCTGCCCCGCAACAATAGCGGAATCAACGTCAAGCGGTTCGATCGCAATTTTGTGTTCCTCCAAAAACTCGTTCAGCTGCCTGGTGTTTCCTTTAAATTGAGGCATAAGTTCCGCAAATACCACCGGTGGCGCAACCAGATTCTCTCCTCTTGCGAGAGCAGCATACAACTTGTCCTGAAAGCTTCTGAATTCATCTTTCAAAATATCAAGCAGGATGGTCGTATCTACACAGACCCTCAATTTACCTCGCCCCTGACTTCATCAATATATTCCATTGTTGTTGGTCCATCCTTGAGCTTTCCACGCCACTTCTTCCTGATTGTTTCGATTGGGTCAACAATAAGAACATATTTTTGTCCTTCTTTTTGGATATCGACTTCAGTTCCGGGAACGATGCCCATTTCTTTTCTAACCTTTACGGGTATTGTAAATTGATATTTGGCAGTTACTTTAGACAATTTCGTCACCTCCCAGGGTATACCTTTTATTGTTTTGAAGTATACCTTTTGATTGATTGCCTGTCAAAGAATAAAAAAGAAAAAAGGGGACAGGCACAATACTGTCCGGTATGAATATTGCTTTCCCTGTAGGGCCCGTTCCCCGAACGGGCCGATATCAACGGGCCGATGAGGGCATCGGCCCCTACAAATGCTGGGTGGCATGGACAAACTTGTTTGTCCGTGCATATGATGACGATGCGGACAAATCCCACCATTTGCGGGATCCATGTTACCGATTAAAGTAAAGGGGGAAACAAACGCAATATTCATACCGGACAGTATTGGAAACGTCCCCCTTTTCACTCCAGTCTTTTATCCCCTGCCATCTCTTCGGCGATTTCATTATATCTCACGGTAATGGCGCAGGCCATGGTGGAATAATCTTATTCAACCCAGTTTTCCAGACGCAGATTAACAATTCTTTCAAATTCTTTGGTATTGTTGGTGACCAATGTCATGTCCCGTGATCTGGCCAGACCTGCTATGAGCAGATCATAAGGACCAATTGGTATTCCTTTCTTTTCAAGTTGCGCACGAATCGTTGCGGCTTCTATAGCAGAGGAATGATCCAGGTCAATAAGGTTCAATGGCAGAAGAAATCTGGCAAGGGCATTCTCGGACCGTTGCCGGTATTGGCTCTTTTCGACCCCATATTGAAGTTCGAGCAGTGTGATTACGGAGATTGCTACATCCTGTGGAGAATGTTGCCTGAATCGCTCAAGAACCTCCGATGGGCGTTTTTTAATGAGGTATATGCAAATATTGGTATCAAGCAGATAGCGCATCAGAAAGAATCCCTCTTCTGCATGGCAGGCTGATTACGTCCGTCTTTCATAAAGTCTTCCGGAAATTCACTGAGAGAGTCGAACAATGAGTCCCATGTCGTTTCTATGGGCTCCAGTATAATCTGGTTGCCGTTTCTGAATATTTTCACCTCATTACCAGGAATTCTGAATGCCTTGGGCAGTCTTACTGCTTGAGAACTGCCATTCTGAAATAATTTTGCTGTTTCCATTTTATTACCTCTCCTTGTCGTATATATTTTTAGTATATACACCAACAATCTAAAAGTCAATTGGGGAAAACAACAGCACGAAATAGGGGACGTTTCTATTTTTCCTTGATTGGGCAGGTGAATTCACCTGTAAACCTGCCGACGATGACCAATTGTCAGAACCAGGACAACCACGTTTTTGTCCTGGATATCGCACAGCACCCTATAGTCTCCAATCCGGTATCGCCAGAAGCCGGCGCACCCTTCAACGGTTCTCCAAAATGCCGGGGATTTTTGCATTCCTCTATCCGGTCGTTGAGCCAGTTGAGAATACTCTCTTGAACCGGCCGATCCAGTTTTCGCAATTGCCGTTCGGCAACGTCGCTGATTTCAACTGTCCAAGCCAAGTTCTTCTCTCAATTGTTTCAGCGGCTTGTGTCCAAGCGTTTGTGATTGGGCTTGTTTGGCCAGCTCCAGGTCCTCATTGTCCTCTAAGTATTGCAGAATCGCTTCCCGTACCACTGCACTGCGGTTACTGCCGCGCTTTCTGGCGAGCAGATCCAAATCCCGCTCTATTTTTTTGTCTAACCGGATCGCAAGCATGGCGTGCCTTCCTTATTTGTTATACAATGTATAGCGACGCTGATAGAATGAGAGCTTTGCATAATACCCATATTGTCATTGCGAACGAATGTGAAGCAATCTCTATCTCATTGTAAATATAAGAGATTGCCACGTCGCTCCGCTCCTCGCAATGACCAGAATAACAATTATGCAAAGGTCTCGTACCGGAATGCAAACCCCTTAAATTGGCTCGGCTTTCATCTGAAATACCCCAAGGATCAGACCCCTTCCTCTTTTTCAGGGCATTATTTTAAAATATTGTCGGTTTATTCGGTAAATACCAAAATCTCTTTTATCAAAAGTGATGATATTTGTAATACCGGCATCCATTGCCAGACAAACAATTGTCGCGCCAGCGTAGTCCATTGGCAGGTCTGAATATTTTTTCATCAGATTCTTCACTTTTCCTAAACTTTCAACACTTGTTGGAATCAGTTTAACCACTGATTTCAAAACAAAATCGATGGCTGCAGTTTGAGCTTTTACTGAGAAGTTTAAAAGGTAAAGAACTTCAGTTAATACAGCTTCGGTAGAATATAGCTTTCCGGAATAACTCTTGAGCCATTGCACGCAAATATCATGCTTTGATTCGCTTCGGTCTATCAATGCAACCCAGGGGCCAGTATCTAAAATGGCATTCATTTATTAGCGCCTTTTATTTTCTTTATCAGGTGCTTACGATGACGTTGCCCAAGGTCAGGCACTCCACTTTCAACAACGCCTAAGAGATGTTTAACCTTAGCGAATGGTTTCGTTTTACTATCATCACCGTATTCTTCTATAAATTTTTTTATGGCCATCCTGGTTACATCTGACTTCCTTAGGCTCATTCTTTTTGCTATATGCTCAATCTTGGACATCTGTTCATCAGGTATTCTTATTGTAAGTTGCATCGCTTGTTCCCCCTTATATAGATTATTGATGATTGCAATGTAGTCTTTTTGATTCTGTATGTCAAGGGGATCTGGTCTGCCCGGTGTGTTTGGTGAGAACAAAGAGTGTAGAGTAGTAATGCGGAAAAGGCTGAAAAAGAGCCTTTCGGTGCGGGAAAAGATCGCTAACCAATGTTCACTTTTCCCT
>Ga0265595_1001684_pt1 | contig 16427 bp, 14 predicted proteins | sample saktaG_15_FD_190148 | JGI IMG/M metagenome (GOLD analysis project Ga0265595, IMG submission 190148) | Saline water microbial communities from Sakinaw Lake, British Columbia, Canada - sak_2013_06_06_50m | ecosystem: Environmental > Aquatic > Non-marine Saline and Alkaline > Saline ... | reverse complement strand
TTCGGAGGAGTCAAAAAAGCCGACTGGGACGTCGGCATTACGGTTGACGCCATCAGAATCGCGCCGAGCTGCGACACCATTGTTTTGTGTTCGGGCGACGGCGATTTCATCCAGCTGGTGGAATATTTGAAAAATCAAGGAAAAAGAGTGGAGGTCGTGGCTTTCGGCAGGTCTTCTTCTGCCAGATTGAAAGAAACGGCCGACGAATTCATCGACCTGGAAGAGAATCCGGAAAAATACCTTTTAAAAACAATCAAACCGAAACGATAATGCCTTACGAAAAATTCAAACTGGAAATCGGTGGGAAAGAACTGAAGGTCGAGGCCAGAAATCTGGCCGAGCAGGCTTCAGGCAATGTCTTGGTCCAGTACGGCGAGACCATGGTTTTAGCTACGGCAGTTATGGCAAACTATGAAAGGGAAGGAGTGAGTTTCTTTCCTCTGACGGTTGATTACGAAGAAAGATACTATGCGGCCGGGAAAATTCTCGGTTCAAGATATATGAGAAGGGAAAGCCGGCCTTCAGACGAGGCTATTTTAACTTCAAGATTCATTGACAGGACAATCAGGCCAAGATTCCCCGGACACATTAAAAGAGATATCCAAGTGGTGGTCACCTGCCTTTCCTGGGACGGAGAAAACGATCCGGATATTATCGGCTGTTTTGCGGCTTCCCTGGCTCTCTCTGTTTCCAATATCCCCTGGTCCGGACCGATAGGAATTTTAAGAATCGGCCAGAACGAACAAGAATTCATTCTTAATCCCACTTATCAGGAAAGGGAAAAAAACAATCTGGATCTGGCCATAGCCGGTTTGAAATCTCCTGCGGCCGAATTTTTGGGCAATAAAAAAGGCGATGAAATCCTGATTAACATGGTTGAAATGGAAGGAAACGAAACGGAAAAAGAAACGATCCTGAAAGCCGTGGATTTCGCCAAGCCTTTTCTTGAAAAACTGATTGATTTTCAAAAAGAAATCGTTGAAAAAATCGGCCGGGCAAAAGACAAAATCGAAGCACCGGCTGAAAATCCGGAACTGGAAAAAGAAATAGAAAATTTTCTGGGTCAAAGACTGGAAAAGGCCCTTTATCAAGAAAACAAAAACGACCTGATGAACGAAGCCAATCTCCTGAAAAAGGAATTGGTTTCGTATATCCAAGAAAAATACCCGGATAAGGAAAAGGAGGATTATGCCAAAGATTTTTTTGAAAAAATAATAGAAAAGACAATTCACGAAAACATCATCAAACACGAAAAAAGACCAGACGGAAGAAAAATCGACGATATAAGGAATATCGAGTGTGAAACCGGATTGCTGCCCAGAACCCACGGTTCCGGACTTTTCACCAGGGGCCAGACCAAAGCCCTTTCCATTCTGACTCTGGGTGCGCCGGGAGACGTGAAACTGCTCGAAGGCATGGAAAAAACCGGCAAGAAAAGATTCATGCACCATTATAATTTCCCTCCTTATTCTTCAGGCGAAGTCAAGCCGATGAGAGGACCAGGCAGAAGAGAAATAGGCCACGGCATTCTGGCGGAAAAAGCTTTGATGCCGCTGGTTCCCGGTTTCGACAGTTTTCCCTATACCATCAGGATAGTCACTGAAATCCTTTCCTCCAACGGTTCGACTTCCATGGCTTCTGTTTCCAGCGGTTCCCTGGCTTTGATGGACGCCGGTGTGCCCATCCCGAGGCCGGCTACCGGCATTGCCTTGGGGCTGATGCAGGATAATAAAGGAAATTATAAAATTTTGACTGATATCCAAGGTCCGGAAGACCATCATGGAGACATGGATTTTAAAATCGCCGGGACGGAAAAAGGAATCACGGCCATGCAGATGGACGTTAAAATAGACGGCATCGGCAGGAAAATCATGGAAGAAACTTTGTCCCGGGGAGAAAAGGCGCGGCTGCAAATTTTGGGGGAAATAACCAAAGTGATTTCCAAAGCCAAGCCGGAACTCTCGCCTTACGCGCCCAGGATATTAATTTTACAGATAAATCCTGCTAAAATTAGGGAAGTAATAGGACCGGGCGGAAAAGTCATCAATGAAATCATCGGCGAGTGCGGCGTTTCCATAGATATTGAAGATTCAGGCAGAATTTTCATCACGGCCGAGAAAGAAGAAGCTGCCGGCAAAGCCGTAGACTGGATAAAAAACATCACTCATGAAGTCAAAGTGGACGAAATCTTTCAGGGAAAAGTCAAAAGAATCCTGAATTTCGGAGCTTTCGTTGAAATCCTGCCCGGACAAGAAGGCCTGGTCCACATTTCTCAATTGGCCAATTTCCGGGTTGAAAAAGTGGAAGACGTGGTCAAGGTAGGAGACATTATACCGGTAAAAGTAATTTCCATAGACGAACAGGGAAGAATAAACCTGTCTCTTAAAGAAATAAAAAAATAAATCCAATTTCAATAGGCGATGAGAATAAATTCTCATCTTCATCTTCAATGGCTGAAGAATTCGACCTCATAAATAAAGAAAAAACGATGCTGCTGAAAAGGGAGGATATCAAAACGATGAAAAAAGACATCGTTAAGTTGAGAGAACGTGGTTTTCAGATAGAAAGAGAGAAAATTTCCGGATTTGAACCGAAGGCCAAAGAAACAGAACCGCTCAAAATCAAAAAAACAGAAACAATCGAGAAAGAAGAAGAAAAGAAAAGACAGGAAGAGGAAAGAATAAAAAAGATAAAGGAAACGGAAGAAGAAAGAAAAAGAATAGCTGCCCAAAAAGAAAATGAAGAATTAAGAAAACTAAGGGAAGAAGAGGAAAAGAAAAGACAAGGAGAGGAAAGGGCGGAACAAGAAGAAAAAATAAAAGAAACAGATGAGGAAAAACGAAAAGCTGCTAGCCAGGCGGAAGAGGACAGACTGAGGAAATTGAAAGAAGAGGAAGAATTAAAAAAGAAAGAAGAAAGCGAAAAAACAAGACAAGAAGAATTAAGGAAAAAACAGGAAGAAGAACAAAAAATAAGGCAGGAAGAGGAAAGAATAAGACGGGAAGAAGAAAGAATAAAAAAGATAAAGGAAGCGGAAGAGGAAAAGAAAAGAGCGGCTGCCCAGGCGGAAGAAGATAGGCTGAGGAGAATAAAAGAGGCTGAGGAAGAAAAGAAAAGGCAGGAAGAGGAAAGACTGAGAAAAATAAAAGAAGCTGAGGAAGAAAAGAAAAGGCAGGAAGAGGAAAGAATAGCCAGAAGAGAAGAAAGGATAAAACAGGAAAAACTTCTGGCGGAAAAAGCTGAAGAGCAAAGATTAATCAACATCAACAAGGAAATTGAAGACCTCATTCCGAAAAAAGAGGTGTTGGACGGAGAAAAAGAACAGTTTTTGACGGAAATTAAAAATTTCGAAACCCAACTGAAACCTATTTTAGAAGAAGAAAACATCGTTGAAAACAAAATTCTGGAAATAGAGGAATTGGAAAAAATAACCCCTCTGGAAAAGAAAAAACAAATTGAGAAACGGAGATGGGAAACAACGACCAGAAGGCGGGAATTGGAAAACGCCAAATGGACGATCCAGGAAAAAATAGAAAAAGTAAAAGAGCAAATCAAGGGTCTTGAGTTGAAATACGGGGAGATTTCGAGAAACGAGGAAGGATTGAAAAAGGAAAGAGATAAAATTCTGCAGAAAAAAGAAGAAAAAAGGCTTATTCAGGAAAAATCGCGCTTGAAAAACGAACTGGCGCAATTGATTGAAAAAGAAAAAACGATAGAAAACAAAAAGAACGAACTGACAGGCCAAAAGAACAAAATCGAAGACGGTTTGGAAGAAATTTTGGCGAAAGAGCAGACGACCGAAGAAATGATCAGAAACATCGAAAGAAAAGAAAAAGAAGCTTTAAACCCGGCGGAACAGAAAAAAATTGAGAAAAGCAGATGGAAAATCGAAGATGATAGAAAAGCCCTGGAAGGCAAAAGATGGAAATTGGAACAAGAAGAAAAAGATTTTTCCATCGAATTGAAAAAAACGGAAAAAGAAAAACAGGAAATTTTAAGAAAAGAAAAACCTTTAAAAGAAAGATTAATTGAAATCGACCGGCTGCTTAAAATATCTCCGCCAGAAGAAGAAAAACTTCCGGCCGCCGAACTCCCGGAAGAGGAAGAAAAGAAAAAAGAAAAAGAAACGGTTGAAATCCAAAAGCCGAAATTTAACGAAGAAAAGACAAACCAAGCGGAAAAAACAAAAAAAGGAGGAGAGGAAGAAAGAAAGAAAATTATCGAAGAGGAAATAAGAAAGAGGGTTACCAAAGAAGCGGAAAGAAGGCAGGAAGAAAATCTCTGGACGGAAAAAAAGATATTTTTCGGCAGAAGCCGGCTGAGGGCGGACGAAACGAAATTCCCTCCCGAAAGCCCGGAAACAGAAAAAAGAATAACCGAAACCATAATCCCCAAACCGCCTGAGAAACCATCTTTTGCCCAAAAACTGTTCGTCAGAACTTTAATCAGCGCATTCGTTCTGTCACTGGCCGGTTTGGCTTATTTGTTTTTCGTCATGCAAAAAGACAAAACGCCCGAAGAGCCGATAGTTCTCCCTTCTTTGGAAGAAAAAGCTGAAGAAAAAACGCCCGGAAAGCCGGAAATTACAATCCCCGATGCTTTAATTTCGACCAATACCACGGAAACCGCGGAAATTACGGATATCTCGGAAATTCCAACACTACTCAGCCAGATTTTGGGAAAAACCTTCGGAAAGGAAGAATATGCCAGAATCTTATTTAAAAATACGGATAAAAACGAAATCGTCGGTTTGAGGGAATTTTTCGCTGCCACAGCGACTGAAATTCCCGAAGAGATTTTAGAAAAGTTGGATGATAATTTCACCCTGTTCGCTTATAGCAACGAAGGAGTTAACCGTTTGGGATTCATAGCAAAAATAAAAGAAGAGAATCTCGCTGATTCAATGCTTTCTTGGGAATCGACCATGGAAAAAGACACTGAAAATCTTTTTGAAATTCTGGGGAAAGAAGGATCTGCTGCCCCCGTCGTTTTCAAGGAAACAACTTACCAAAACAATGTTTTCCGCTATGCCTCCTTCCCTTCGAACAATTTCGGCATTTGTTGGGCTATAATCAAAGACAAACTCGTCTTGACCACTTCAGGAGGAAGCATGATAAAAACGATCGACAAATTGACGAAAGAAGCGGCGGTGGCTGAGACCATGGTAGATTGCGGAGAGATCGGGCCGAATAACCCCGACCTGAACGGAGAAGTTCAGAATTGCATCGAAGAAAGATTCGAAAAATGCCGGCCGGCCCAATATATCGTTTCCATGGATTTGGCGGAAATAGGCGTAATAACCTATTATTACGAGATAATCGGCCCCAGTAACGGCTTATGTGCGGTAAAATCGAAATTCCTTGCTAACCCTGATCCTAACTGGATTGGCAAGGAAATGATTTGCCAATATGACAATACGAAAAGCTTCTTAGCCGCCGCCAACGACATGAGCAAATGCCAGGGTCCGTTGTACGATTTAATAGACGCGGAATAATAACGAAATATTTTATGGACAAAAAACTTATCGAAGAGTTAAAAGAAAAATTGGAAAAAACCAAAAAAATCATTGAAAAGCAGCTGACCGGATTTGCCAAGAAAGACGACAAGCTCAAAGGCGACTGGGACTCCCGCTTTCCTCTTTTCAACGGCCAGGGAGCGGGTTCAGGCGCCCTTGAAGAAGCTGCTGACGAAGTGGAAGAATACGGCAACCTTCTGCCTGTTGAGCATAATCTGGAATTGCGTTTGAAAAACATCAATTCAGCTTTGGAAAAAATCAAAAAAGGCGAATACGGGATCTGCGAAAAATGCGGCAAAAAGATCCCGGAAGAAAGATTGAAAGTGTTTCCCGAAGCCAAAACCTGCCTCATCTGCCAAGAAAATAAACCAAGCAATAAATAAGTTTGCCGGTTAACGGCTTAAGAACAAAAAATCCGACCTTAATGAAATTATGGTCGGTTTTTAGTTAAAGAATCGGGAAGGATTGAAATTACCTGGCAAAAGGATTTTTGGCTCCGGTCACTCCGAAATGCAGATGGCAGCCGGTTGAAAGCCCGGCGCCCGGAGTTCCCGGCTGGCCGCCGATTAGGGCTATAATCTGGCCTTGAAAAACCTGTTCTCCCGGATTGACAAAACTGGCGTTGATATGGCCGTACATTGTCACCACTCCGTTAGGATGCAAAATGGTTATATGATTGCCGGCTCCGCCAAAAGCCCAACGGGAAGTGGAACTTGTCAATTGAACCTTTAAAACCGTTCCGCCGGCCGCGGCATAAATCGGTTTGCCGCAAGCACTTCCTTCATGGGAAAAATCTATGGCATTATACCAGTGAAGTCCCTGGGTAATTATATAAGGTGAAGAAACCGGAACGAAGAAATAGCTTGAAGCCAGAGGAACGCTGGCAGGAGCGACACTGGGAGCGGGCATCGTACCGTTAGGAACAATAAGAATGTCTCCGATGTAGATTCTGCCTTCTTCCGAAAGGTGATTAAAAACGATTATTTCATCTGTTTCAACTTTATAGGTTTGAGCAACACCGGAAATCGTATCTTTATCTTTAACGTGATGAACAACTCCTGAAACCGGCAAGATAACCAGCTTGTCGCCCGGTTTTATGATTGATTTTTCAGTCAAATCATTGGTCCAAAGAATGGTTTTTAAAGAAATATTGAATTTGGCGGCCAAGGACAGCAAACTGTCTCCTTCTTCAACGATATATTCGGTAATAACCATCTTAACGTCTTCCTCTTCATAACCGGCTACCAAAGAACCCAAAACCTGCGAAGAAAAAGTCACTGGAGGAGAAGTGGCTTTAAGCATAAAATTATCCACCAGAATAAATTCCGGGGATTCCGGCAAAGAGATTTTAGTTGAATCAATAAACAAAGCGTCTTTCTCAGATTCTTCCAGAAGATGAAAATCGCTTTTATCGGGCAAAACTTTCTCGGCCGGACCAGAGCAACCCATAAGGGCGATAAATAGCAAAAAAAGGGCGGCCAGCCCCAGACAAAGAGGAGGGTTCTTCAGAGAACCCTTGATTTTTCCTGTTAGATAATTTGATTTTTTACTATCGGCCGGAGAAGTTTTTTTCCCCGCCCCATATGAAAATTTACTACATAAATAATCCAACATTAGTAAACTTTTTCCATTTTAGCTTTTCAAACAGGAAAGTCAAGAATCTTATCCACAATCCCGAAATCGTGCTAAAATGCTTTAATGTTGGAAAAAAGCGCCAAAAACCTGCTTAAAAAACACGCTATTCTGCCTTCTAAGGGACTGGGGCAGAATTTTTTGGCGGATAAAGAAATAATTGAAAGGATCGTCAGGGCGGCCGGGATTAAAGCCGATGAAACTGTTTTGGAAATTGGGCCCGGCTTGGGAGTTCTTACCGTCAAACTGGCCAAGCTGGCTAAAAAAGTGGTTGCCGTGGAAAAAGACCAGAGGATAACCGAAGTGCTTAAAAATCTGCTGGCCGGGCAAAACGTCGAAAACGTGGAAATTATCCATGGAGATATCCTGAAATTCAATCCTGCGTCCTGCGGTCTGAAACCCAAATCTTACAAAATAGCGGCCAATCTTCCTTTTTATCTTACAGCAGCCGTAATCAGAAAATTCCTGGAAGAGGACCGGCCGCCGAAGGAAATGATTTTGGTGGTCCAGAAAGAAGTGGGACAGAGAATCTGCGCCGAACCGCCTAGAATGAACTTATTGGCTGTCTCGGTCCAGTTTTACGCCAAAACTAGAATCATTTCCCATATTTCCAAAAAATCTTTCTGGCCCAGGCCGAAGGTGGACTCGGTTATCATTAGAATAATTCCCGGCTCCTTTCCGCAGCAATTACGCGAAAGGTTTTTTATAATCGTCAAAGCGGGATTTTCCCAACCGAGAAAACAGCTGACCAATAATTTGAAAAAAATAAATCCTGACCGGGAAACAATTGAAAACTGGCTGGTGAAAAACAGCATCAAGCCGAGTTCAAGAGCGGAAAACCTAGGAATCAACGACTGGCTTAACCTATGCAAAAGTTTTGGCATGGTAGACAAAACTTGTTATAATAAAAACAAAGGAAACTAATATTTCCGTTAATCTTACCTCGATCATGAGATTTACTGTTCCGCAATTCATCGAAGAAGAGGCGAAAATCATCGGACCTTTGGTTTTTAAACAGGTTATTTATATTGGGGTGGCTGCCGTTATCTGTTTTATTCTTTATTTCTTGCTGCCTTTTTATCTTTTTTTGATCTGCTCTATCATTTTGATAGGAGGGGGAGCTGCTTTGGCTTTTCTGAAAATCGGAGGGAAATCCCTGTCCTCGGTTCTGGCTAATTTTTTAAGATACAGCCTCACTTCCAACATCTATATTTGGAAAAAAAACGAACAACCGACCATTAATATTTACAAAAAAGAAATAAAACCTCTTGAAGACGAAATTACGGAAAGCGAGGAAAAATTGCCTTTGAAAATAGTGGCCAAAAGCCGTCTTAAAAAATTACAGACTAAAATTGAAACCAAAACGAGAAAATAAAAATGGCTAAAACATCCACGCAGCAATTTTTGGAGATCGAACAGATAAAAGAAGGGGCCGTGCTTTTGAAAGACAAATCTCTCAAAGGCATTTTAATGGTTTCCTCCTTGAATTTCGCTTTAAAATCAGAAGAAGAACAACAGGCGATTATTTATCAATTTCAGAATTTTCTGAACTCTTTGGATTTTTCCATTGAAATCGTCATTCAATCACGCATTCTGAATATTACCGGTTATTTAGACAAGTTAAAAAAAATGGAAATGTCCCAGAAAAACGAACTGATGAAAATCCAAACCGCCGAATACAGAAAATTCATTAATGAATTGGTCGGCGGCCGGCAAATCCTGTCCAAAAGCTTTTTCGTCACCGTGCCTTACACTCTGATTGAAATCCCCAAATTAAAAGGTAAAAGAGAAAGCGGCATCAGTGAAGAGCAATTCCAAAGATCCAAATCCCAATTATGGCAAAGAATAGAATTCGTGGCTTCCGGTTTGAGAAGGTGCGGTTTACAATGCACTCCGCTCAACACTTTGGAACTGATCGAATTTTTTTGGAGCTTGTATCATCCGGAAGAAGCGGAAGTCGGCTATTATCCGGAAATTCCTCCCGAAATAATAAAATAATATGAAATTTCCTTTTTTCAATTTTAAAAAGAAAACTTCGGCAGAAATGGAAAGTTTTTTCGAAGCGCCGGCCGTGGAAATCAAAGATATTATCGCGCCCTCTTCGATCGAGGTGAAATCCGACCATCTGAAACTGGGCAGAAGATTCGCCAAATCGTTTTTCATCTTTTCTTATCCGAGATATCTGAGTACGGCCTGGCTGTCTCCCATCATCAACCTCGACCAGCCTATGGATATCAGTTTTCACATTCATCCGGTTGACACGGGAATGATTTTGAAACAACTAAGAAGAAAAGTGACGGAAGTGGAAGCGGAAATCATGGAAAACGAAGAAAAGGGCCTGGTCAGGAATCCGATTTTAGAAACGGCTTATCGGGATCTAGAAGATCTTAGGGATAAATTGCAGACCGCTCAGGAAAAAATGTTCAGATTCGGCCTTTATCTGACCGTTTACGGCAATACTCTTGAAAAAATAAAAGAAGTGGAAATAACTTTGAGGTCGATTTTGGAATCGAAATTGATTTATATCAAACCGACCCTTTATCAACAGAAAGAGGGATTCAATTCAACCTCGCCCTACGGCTTGGATCAAATCCAGGTCCATACCTCGATGAATACGGAACCCCTTTCTTCCATTTTCCCTTTTATTTCTTTTGATTTAAGTTCGAACGAAGGGATTTTATACGGCATCAACAAGCATAACAACTCTTTGATATTATTCGACCGTTTCAGTCTGGAAAACGCCAACAGCGTGATTTTCGCCAAATCCGGCTCCGGTAAATCTTACGCGGTCAAATTGGAAATCCTGAGATATCTGATGACCGGCGTGGATGTGATAATCCTTGATCCGGAAAACGAATACAGGAATCTGGCTGATGCCACCGGCGGCTCTTTCCTTAATTTTTCCCTGTCTTCGCCCCACCACATCAACCCTTTTGATTTGCCGGTCCCCCAGGAAGACGAAAATCCGGAAGACGTCCTCCGCTCGAACATCATCAACCTGGTTGGCCTTTTGAGAATCATGCTGGGCGGTTTGACGCCGGAAGAAGACAGTATTATAGACAGGGCGCTGACCGAAACCTACGCCGCCAAAGATATTACTCTTGAGACCGATCCGGCCGACTGGCAGGAAAGAATTCCCTTGATGGAAGATTTGGAACAGATTCTCGAGGGTATGGAGGGAACGGAAGCCTTGGTCAGAAAATTAAGGAAATTCACCAAAGGAACTTTCGCCTCTTTTTTCAACCAGCAGACCAACATTTCAACCCAAAAACCCCTCGTTGTTTTCGGTATCAGGGATATGGAAGACGAATTAAGGCCGACAGCCATGTTTATTGTTATGCGTTACGTTTGGAACAAGGTCAGGTCGGAGTTGAAGAAAAGAATTTTAGTGGTTGACGAAGCCTGGTGGATGATGCGGTCTGAAGAAGGCGCTTCTTTCCTGTTCGGCATCTGCAAGAGAGGAAGAAAATACTGGCTGGGTGTGACGACCATCACCCAAGACGTCAACGATTTCATGAAATCCGATTACGGCAAACCGATCATCACCAACTCCTCTCTGCAGTTTTTAATGAAGCAATCACCGGCTGCCATCACCACCATTCAAAAAACTTTCAACATAACCGAAGAAGAAAAATATCTACTGCTGGAATGTGACATCGGAGAAGGAATCTTCTTTGCCGGTCAAAAACGCGTGGCCGTGAAAGTAATCGCTTCTTACGCCGAAGACCAATTCATTACCACTTCTCCGGAAGAACTTTTGAAAATAAAAAAAGCTAAAAAAGATTTAGCTTGACAGAACGTTTCGAAATCCTAAACGAGTGCCTTAAATCAAGATTTGGGGCGTATGACTATTTTCCTCTCCGGTTCCTGGCCGATGCTCTCAGTAACGATATCCGAACGGCCGGCCAAGGCCAGATGGACGATTCTCCTTTCGTAAGGAAGCATGACAGGCAAAATTTTCTCTTTTTTATCCAGAGCGACTTCATCGGCCGCCGCAGCTGCCATTTCCTTCAGGTATTCGCATTTTTTTTGCTTATAATTATTAATGTCGAGATTAAGATAGAAAGGTCCGGAAACCAAATCCGCTTCATTAAGGGAAACCAGTTTTCTTTTCAGAATTATCTTCAACAGATGTTGGATATCAGCCAAAGTTTGGCCCCCTTCGCCGATTAAAATCTGAGGTTCCTCGGTTCTGAGATTGACGGAAACAATTCCGTCTTCTTCCCGGACTTCAATCATCTCCGCCTCAAAAGTGGATTTTTGGAAAAATTCGCCGATAATTTTTTCAATAGTTTTTATTGTTTCTGAATTAAACATTGAAGATTGAAATGAATCAGAGATTCATTGAACATTGAAAATTGAAATGAATCTTTGATTCATTGAACATTTTGTTTTGTTTTTAACGACGGCCTTAAAACTAAATATTGCTGTAGAATCGAGAAAAGGGCGATAATCAACCAGTAAAGCCCGATGGCCGACGGCAACTTCCAAAGGATGAAAACGGTGAAAAACGGAAAAAAATAAAGCATCTGTTTCTGCATTACGTCCGCAAACTGGGACATCTGGCCTTTTTGTCCGGCCGGTTTCTTGTTTTTGGACATCATCATTTTCGTTTGGAAAAATTGGCAGATGCCGGCCAGGAAGGCCAGAACCAAATTCGGTTCGGCCAAATTTATCAGACCGAGAAAAGTCGGGTTTATCTCTCCGGGGTTGGGTACGAAATTGTAAAGATAGCTCATGGCTTCCGGTGACATGCCTCTCCAAAAAACTCTGTAAAGGGCGATTAAGATCGGCAATTGTATCAAAAGAGGGAAACAGCCTCCAAACGGATTAATCTTCTCTTTCTGGTACAAAGCCATTGTTTCCTTGGCTTGCTGTTCTTTGTCGTTTTTGTATTTTTGCTGGATTTCCTGGATTCGCGGCTGTAATTCGGAAAGCGCTTTCTGGGATCTGATCGACTTCAGCATTAAAGGATAAAAAGCGATCCGGATAACAAGGGTCAAAGAAATTATAGCTATGCCGAAATCTTTTCCCGGCAGAAACTGATACAAAAAAACCAAAGCGTTGAAAAGCGGCTGATATAAAAATACATTGAATATCGAAATTAAAAAATCCATAATTTTGAAAATTTCCAACTAAGGCAGATCTATGCCGCCCTTATTAAAAGGCTGGCATTTCAATATCCTGTGGAAACCCTTAGCCAGTCCTTCTAAAAACCCGTATTTACGGACGGCCTCGGCCGTATATTCGGAACAGCTGGGGTAAAAGCGGCAATGGCGGCCCAAAACAGGGGAAACCAGCAGTTGATATAATCTTATGATTTTTAAAATTGCTTTTGAAAACATTAAGGCAGTATATCGGCTTTCTTTAAAAGTTTTCCGACTATTTCTTTGAAATCCTCGAATTTTTCTTTTTTCTCCAGACCGGGGAACGCGACAAACAGATTATCCGTGCCGGGTTTCAATAATTTGATTTCCAACCTGATTATTTCTCTTAATCTTCTCTTAATCTTGTTCCTGATATGGGCTTTTTTTGAAATTTTCTTTGAAACGACAAAGCCGAACCGGCTGGCGTTTAAATCGTTTTTCAATGTTTTCAAAAGTAAAGAACCTTCCTTAAAACTTTTCCCTTTCTTGAAAATTCTCTCAATATCATCCTTTTTTTGAATCCGGTTCTTTTGCGAAAGCATAAGCGCTTAAACCGCCAATTTCCATCTTTTTTTATTTCTCCGCCTGGACAAAATCCGCTTGCCGTTGCTTGTTTTCATTCTTTTTCTGAAGCCGTGCGTTCTTTTCCTTTTTTTCGTTTTTTTGTTATAAGTGACAGACATATGCTATTTATATCAGAAAAAAATATTGCCGTCAACATTCTGTGTTTTTCACACTTTTTCCTCATTTTATCAACAAGTATGGCACTTTCCTGCTTATTTTTACTTATTTTGACATTGTGATATAATACTTAATGCCGATCAGCGGACAATAACAGTCATATTAATCTATGGTAAAAGAAGAGCTTTGGCAGGCGGTTTTAGCCCAAATTCAATTAAATATTTCGCAAGCCAATTTTGCCACCTGGTTTAAGGATACTGGTATAACCGATTACAAAGAAGGACAGATAATCGTTTCCACCCCCAATTCTTTTGCCAAAGAATGGTTGGAAAACAAATATGGAAAAACCATTTTCAAGATTTTTTATAACCTGGATAAAGAGATAAAGGAGGTCAAATATGTTGTCGGCAAATCAGAGTTGAAAATAATCAGAAAACCGTCTGTTTCCGTTTCCGGCGCCGGACAGCTTGAATTTGAAGAGTTTAAAATCGACAAAGAAACGAATCTTAACCCCCGCTACAGCTTTGAAAATTTTATAGTGGGATCTTTCAATGAATTGGCTCATGCCGCAGGTTGGCAGGTTTCAAAAAAACCGGGCTTGGTTTACAACCCTCTTTTTATTTACGGTGGAGTGGGTTTGGGAAAAACCCATCTTCTACAATCCGTTGGTAACGCCGTAATTAAGAATTTTTCGCAGAAAAAAGTAAAATATATTCCGTCTGAAAAATTCACCACCGGCGTGGTTTCGTCAATAAAAAACCATGAAATCGAACGGTTTAAAAACGCCTATAAAGCCATCGATGTTTTAATTTTAGACGACGTCCAATTTTTGGCCGGCAAAGAAAAAACCCAAGAAGAATTTTTCCATATTTTCAACGCTTTATATGAAGAAAACAAACAAATAATCATTTCTTCGGACCGTCCGCCGAAAGCCATTCCGGCCCTGACCGAAAGATTAAGGTCACGTTTTGAAGGGGGGATGATCGGCGACATCAGCTATCCCGATTATGAAACAAGAATAGCCATTCTTAAAACCAAAATTCAGGAAAAAGGAATAAATTTCTCGGACGAAATTTTGGATTATATCGCGGTCAATATTCAAAGAAATATAAGGGAGCTTGAAGGAGCGTTAAACAGGTTAATCACTTATGAGAAAATAAACAATCAGCCGCCCGATTTGGAAATAGCCAAATCCCTGTTAAAAACACTGTTTCTTTCCCCAAATAAAGTGGCCAATTATAAAAAAATAATTCAGGCGGTATCCGAATTTTACGATTTAAAAGAAAAAGACCTGTTTTCTATTTCAAGAAAAAAAGAAGTGGTCAAACCGCGCCAAATAGCTATGTTTTTATTAAGGGAATTATTAAAAAGTTCCTATCCTTTTATAGGTAAAAAATTCAATGGGAAAGACCATACCACCGTCATTTATTCTTGTGAAAAAATCATCAAAGAATTGAAAAACAACGAAAATCTTAATGATGAAATTGACTTGATAAAACAACGTATTTTCAGTGCATAATTTGTATTTTAAAATAAAAAAATTATCAAGAAACCGGGGATAAAAATAAGATTTCCCGTGGGAAAATTGTGGATAAACAAAGATATTAAAAAAATCCACAGGAAATCAAACTTCTTTTAGTATATTTTTAAACTTTTTAAAATATATTCAAAAACGGTTTAAATAAAAATTATCAACACCACTAATAATCAACAATAAATTTATAATTTATTTATTAAATTAATAGACGATGAGAATTTAATCCTCATCTTTATTTTCAATAAACAATGAAGATTACAATTTTAAAAGATAAATTCAAAGAAGGTATTAATATAATCGAAAAAATTTCGGCCAAATCTATAAATTTGCCGATTTTGAATAATGTTTTAATTTCGGTGGAAAAAAACTTTTTAAATTTAATCGCTACTGATTTGGAAGTGGGATTAAAATGGTGGGCCTTAGTTAAAACGGAAAAAGAAGGAAAAATCGCGGTTTCTTCGAAAATATTATCCAGTTTTATTAATTTTTTACCAAATAAATCGGTAAATTTGGAATTAAAAGATCTCAATCTGAATATTGAATGCGAAAATCACCACACAATAATAAAAGGCGTTAATCCGGAAGATTTTCCTCTTATACCTCAAATTTCCAATGAAGAAAAAATTGAAGTTCAAATTAAGCCTTTTTGTAAAGGTTTGAGTAGTGTGGCGGATATTGCCAGTCTTTCTTCGACTAAACCGGAAATTTCCGGAATATATTTTCTTTTCCAAAAAGATTTAATAACAATGGCGGCTACCGACAGCTTCCGTTTGGCAGAAAAGAAAATTTATTTAAATAGCAATATTTCCAAAGATTATTCTTTAATCCTGCCTCAGAAAGCAGCTAAGGGAATTATCAATATTTTCGGCGAGAAGGAAGGAATTTTGACGATCTATTTTTCTCCGAATCAAATTTTGTTTGAAACTTCTTTTGCTGAAATTCCCCATCCTCAAATTCAATTTATTTCGAGGTTGATCGAAGGGGATTACCCTAATTATCAGGAAATTATCCCTAAAAAACACGAAACCCGTCTTGTTTTTCCTCTTGAAGAATTTATTAACCAAATCAAGTTAGCCTCACTTTTCAGCGGGAAGATTAATGAAATTAAATTAAAGATCGATTCTTCTAAAAACAGAATTAATTTTTTCAGCCAGAATTCTGAGGTCGGGGAATATCAAAGTTTTATAAACGGCAAGGTTGAAGGAAAATCCTGCGAGATTTCTTTTAACTACCGGTTTCTATTGGACGGCCTGTTGAATATCAATTCTCTACCTCAAAAAAAACCGGAAGCGGTTTTACAGCTGTCCGGTTCGGAAAAGCCGGGTGTTTTAAAACTGAAAGACGAAGAAAATTATCTTTATTTGGTGATGCCTATTAAAAATAGTTAATAAGTCGGAAAGAGCGCCGGGGATTTTTTTATTTCAAAAATTCGGTGAGAAAACTATGAAAAATAGGTCCGGCAACCGTGGCTGCCGGCTGGCTCTTCGTCATCGACATATTGTTATTATTACCGACCCAAACTCCCACTACTATTGAAGAGGTATAGCCTATCGTCCAGGCATCTCTGAAATTATCGGTTGTTCCAGTTTTCGCCGCCACTTTGTAGCCGTCAAAATACAAATGAGATCTCGGTCCGAACATAGGCGTTCTGGCTTCATTATCCGATAGAATATCAGTGATAAGTCGGGCTATTTCTTCAGATAAAACCCTTTTTGAGGTTTTTTTATTTTCTTCAATAATGTTTCCTTCGTAATCTTCGATTTTTAAAATTGAAACCGGCGGAACGGTCAGGCCATTAGTGGCGAAAACTCCGTAAGCCGACGTCATATCAAGAAGCTTCACTTCTCCTCCTCCTAAAACAATGGACGGCCCGTAAGAAGAAATCGGCCTGTTCAGAGTAGTTATGCCGAGTTTT
>Ga0265595_1001679_pt1 | contig 16462 bp, 13 predicted proteins | sample saktaG_15_FD_190148 | JGI IMG/M metagenome (GOLD analysis project Ga0265595, IMG submission 190148) | Saline water microbial communities from Sakinaw Lake, British Columbia, Canada - sak_2013_06_06_50m | ecosystem: Environmental > Aquatic > Non-marine Saline and Alkaline > Saline ... | reverse complement strand
CAGGCGCGACTCGCGGACGTCACCGATGATGACGCACCGCTTCTGGGCTGGAAGCGGGGTCCGTGTTCGGGCAGGCATACGCGGTCAATCTAGCGCGGGCGGGGGCCGGAGTCAAGAAGCGAGCAGGGCGCATCGAGAGTACCGGCGGCGGTTGACCGTCCGTCGCGGCCGATTGTCGCGAGGGTCCAGTTACCAGTTTGCAGTTGGCAGTGTCGGCCCGGCCCTCTGACTTCTGACATCTAGCTTCTAGCATCTGACATCGATTCGCTCCGCTCTTGGCGAACTTGGCGCGCTTGGCGGTTCCCGCCTTCGTCCTTTGACTTCCTCAGGCGCCGAAGCTAGACTTGAGCATGATGGAAAAGCAGGCCAGCACCGCGATGTGGCTGCCGCGGCGTCCGGCGCGTCGAGCTTTGCTGGAGGACTGAAGTGCACGGAGTGAAAGACATAATCGAGGAAGCGAAGCAGCTTCCCGTGGACGACCGCGTGACCGTCGTCGATTCCCTGCTTCGGACTCTGAACGTGCCTGATCCGGAAATTGACAAGGCGTGGGCAGAGGTTGCTGAAGCCCGGCTTGCCGAGCTTCGTTCCGGGCACGTCAAGCCGGTTCCCGGCGACCATGTCTTGGCCCGCATCACAGCGAGTAGGCAGTAGTCAGTATGCAGCGGTGAGCTTCGCTCGCCAGTCAGAGGCCAAGAGGCAGAAGCCAAAGCGCGCTCTGCTCGAGTTCCCAGTGTCCAGTATCTGAGAGATTCCTCCACTTCGCTTCGCTACGGTCGGGATGACATTACTCTTGGCGTCCTTGGCGCGCTTGGCGGTTGTATGATTCCGGCCGGGCCTTTGCTTGACGGGCAAGCGTTTTGCGGTATCTTGTCAGTCCGCATTCAACTAATGAAGACTGTCTACTCGCGGCACGAGGCTTTGGGTTGCGGAGTGCAGCCGGGGCTTCGGGTCGCGGTTTGTCAGGAGATTGGAGGCTAGCGTGGAGATTGCGGTTTGCCTGAAGCGGGTTCCGGATACCGCTGAGGCCGACGTGAAGGTGGATGCCACCGGTAAGGACATTGTCCGGGATAAGCTGGCGTTCACCATCAATGAGGCGGATAACTACGCGCTCGAAGAGGCGCTGCTTGCCAAAGAGAAGCACAATGCCAATGTGACGCTCGTATCGGTCGGGTCACAGCCGGCCGAGGAAGTGTTGCGCATGGGCATGGCCAAGGGCGCGACCGCGGCGGCGCGGATTGACGATGCGGGCCTTGCCGGCTGCGATTCGATCGCGCTGGCGGGCGTGCTCGCGGCATGGTTCAAGGGCAAGAGCTTTGACCTGGTTCTCTGCGGCGCGATTGCGTCGGACGACGGCAGTTCTCAGGTCGGGCCGGCGCTGGCCGAACTGCTTGGCCTGCCGCACGCGGCCTACGTGACCAAGCTCGAGATCCAGGCCGGCAAGGTGGTGGTGAAGCGCGAGCTTGAGAGCGGGTTCCTCGAAGTGAAGGAACTGGCCTTGCCGTGCGTTGTCACCATCCAGACCGGCGGGAACACACCGCGCTACGCCTCAATCATGGGTATCAAGCGGGCCGGGGCCAAGGCGATTGAGCAGGTGGCGCCGGCTAGGCCGGAGTCGAAGACATCGCTCATCAAGGTCTACGTGCCGGAGATAGTGGGAGCGGCGCAGATGTTTGAAGGAACGGTGGACGAGAAGGCGACGAAGCTGGCCACACTGCTCAAGGAAAAAGGAGCTGTGTGATGAGAATTTCTAATTGCCAATTCCTAATTCCTAACCAGGACGCGGGCGACGTAAGATGTGAGATGTCAGATGTAAGAAGTCAGATGTCCGGAGCCGGGACTAGAATCCTGGAATCCTCGACCCCTCGAATCCGGAGCGCCTCATGAGCAGCATCATGGTTCTGGTTGAGCACAGGCAAGGAGCTATCCGCGACGTTACGTTTGAGATGCTGACCGCTGCGCGGAAGTTTGCCGCGGGCGGCAACGTCGAGGCGGTATTGATGGCCGACAATTGCGACGCCCTGGCTCCGACTCTTACCCCGCACGCGAACAAAGTCGTTTGCGTTTCCGGGCCTGCATTCAAGGATTTCAACTACGAGCCGCACCAGAAGGCGCTGGTCAAGCTGGTGGCCGAGCGGAAGCCGTCCGCAGTCCTGATTGCCAACTCGGCATTCGGCACCGACCTCGGGCCGAGCCTGGCGGTCGCGCTGAACGCAGGACTGGTCTCGGACGCGGTCGCGTTCGCCAAGGCAGACAGCGGGTTCGCGGTCAGCCGGGGCATGTATGCGGGTAAGCTGGTCGCGGACTGGGCAATGCACGCAGAACCGGCAGTCATCATGGTCCGGCAGTCGAACTTCAAGTCGGAGCCGGCCAGCCTGAACGGCACGGTCGAGAAGTGGGACCCGGGCGACGTTGTCTCCGGGGCGAAGACGAAGTTCCTCAGCCTCGAGGAAGTGCCGACCACCGGCATCGATATCACCAAGGCGACCATCGTCGTCGGCGTCGGCCGGGGCATCAAAGAAGAGAAGAACCTGGCGCTGGTGAAGGAGTTCGCGCAGGACATCGGCGCGGTGCTCGCGGCGTCGCGGCCCGTGGTTGATGCGGGCTGGCTGCCTAAGGAAGTGCAGGTTGGCTCGTCGGGCAAGACCATCAAGCCGAAGCTGTACATCGCACTCGGCATCTCTGGCGCATTCCAGCATATCGCCGGCATGAAGGGCGCGGAAACGATTATCGCCGTGAACAAGGACCCGAAGGCGCCGATATTCTCGGTTGCCCATTACGGTATCGTGGACGATCTGCACAAGGTTGTGCCCGTGCTGCGGACCAAGATCAAGGAGCTTGCGTCGTGAGGAGCCGGGCGAAGTCAGAGGCTAGATGTAAGATGCTAGAAGTCAGAAGTGCGGACGCGGAGAGAAGCGGATATCCACAGATTACGCAGATTACGCAGATTGGTCTCGGAGTAGAATCATGGGCTCTGTGAAGTCTCCGGGTAAGCCGCCGAAGATCGGCGTGTATGTCTGCCACTGCGGCGTGAACATTGCCCAGACCGTTGACGTAAAGGCGGTGGTTGAGTACGCGACAGGCCTGCCCAACGTCACTGTCGCCCGTGACTACATGTACATGTGCTCGGACCCGGGCCAGGACCTGATTAAGAAGGACATAAAGGAACTGGGCCTGACCCGTGTCGTGGTTGCCGCCTGTTCACCGCGAATGCACGAGCCGACGTTCCGCGGCGCGGTGTTCGGCTCAGGCATGAATCCGTACCTGTTCGAGATGTGCAACATCCGCGAGCAGTGTTCGTGGGTGACTGTTGACCGGGCCGAGGCGACGCAGAAGGCGAAGGACCTGGTACACAGCGCGATAGCGCGCGCGGCCCTGCTGGAGCCGCTCGAGGACCGGTATGCGGACGTGACCAAAGCAGTTATGGTCGTCGGCGCCGGGATTGCGGGCATCCAGGCCGCGCTCGACATCGCCGAGGCCGGGCACAAGGTCTACCTCATCGAGAAGGAGCCGTCCATCGGCGGTCACATGGCCCAGCTCGACAAGACCTTCCCGACCCTTGATTGCTCGGCCTGCATCCTGACCCCAAAGATGGTTGATGCGTCCCGACACCCGAACATCGAATTGCTCACCTTGACCACGCTGAAGAAGGTCAGCGGGTTCGTGGGGAACTTCACCGCGACCGTGCACCAGAAGGCGCGGTACGTGGACGTGACCCAGTGCACGGCGTGCGGCGACTGCGCCAAGGTCTGCCCGCAGCGCTTCCCGAACGAGTTCGACCTCGGGCTGGCGACCCGCACCGCCATCTACCAGCCGTTCCCGCAGGCGGTGCCGGCCGCGTTCTGCCGGGACGCCTCTCAGTGCCTTGGTACCCTGCCACTGGCCTGCGGCAAGTGCCTGCTGGCGTGTGAGAAGAAGTGTATCGATTTCGACCAGAAGGACGTCGACCGCGATATCGACGTCGGCGCGATAGTGATTGCGACCGGGACCGACGTGTTCGACGCAACGACGCTGCCCGAGTTCGGTTACGGCAAGTACCCGGACGTACTGACTTCGCTCGAGTTCGAGCGGCTCTGCTCGGCGGGCGGGCCGACCGGCGGCCACATCGTCCGCATCACCGACGGTGAGGAGCCGAAGGACGTGGTATTCATCCACTGTGTCGGCTCGCGCGACAAGGCGGTGGGCAACGAGTACTGCTCCCGGGTCTGTTGCATGTTCATTATCAAGCAGGCCCACCTGGTCAAGGACAAGATGCCCGACTGCAAGGTCACGAGCTACTACATGGATATCCGCGCCTACGGCAAGGGATTCGAGGAGTTCTACGACCGCGTCCGCGACGAAGGCGTCATGTTCAAGCGCGGCAAGCCTTCCGAGATATTCAAGCGCAAGGGCAAGCTGGTCGTGCGGGTGGACGATACTCTGCTCGGCAAGGTCATCGAGCACGAGACCGACATGGTCGTGCTCGGGGTCGGACTGGTTCCGACTGAAGGCTACCGCGACCTGGCCCAGACGCTCAAGCTCTCGCTCTCGTCCGACCGGTTCTTCATGGAGGCCCATCCCAAGCTCCGGCCGGTGGACACCAATATCGACGGCGTGTACCTGGCCGGGTGCGCGCAGGGGCCCAAGGATATCCCCGACACGGTGGCGCAGGCCAAGGGCGCGGCGTCGTCGGCCATCGCCCTGCTGAACAAGGGCAAGGTCAAGGTCGACCCGATAGTGGCCGAAATCAACGAGGACTTCTGCTCATCGTGTCATATCTGCGAGGCGCTCTGTCCATACTCGGCCCTGGTCTACGACGAGCAGAAGCACGTCATGACCGTGAACCAGATTCTATGCAAAGGCTGCGGGGTCTGCCCGTCGGCCTGCCCGTCCGCGGCAATCTCGCTGAGGCATTACACCAGCATCCAGATTGACGCGCAGCTGGATGCGTTGCTGAGCAAGGGAGGAGAGAGCAGGGAGGAGAGAGCAGTGACGGAAGAGGTGGGGGTGTAGATGGCAGATTTCAACCCTACGATTGTCGGGTTCGCCTGCAACTGGTGCTGCTACGCGGGCGCGGACCTGGCCGGGACCTCACGTATGAAGTACCCGGCCAACCTGCGACTCATCCGTGTGATGTGCTCGGGACGGATTGACCCGCAGTTCATCCTCAAGGCTTTCAAGGACGGCGCGGACGGCGTGTTCATCGGCGGGTGCCACCCCGGCGACTGCCATTACGTTTCCGGTAACTACAAGGCCGAGAAGCGGGTCTTCCTGCTCAAGGGACTATTGTCCGGGCTCGGCATCGAGCCGGAGCGGCTGGAACTCAACTGGGTGTCGGCGTCCGAGGGCCAGCGCTTCGCGGATGCCGTCACCGCGTTCACCGAGCGCATCACGCAACTCGGGCCGCTGGGGCTGAACCAGCCCGAGCTCGTGGTTCCCAACTAGCGGTTGTCGGTTCCCGACTCTCGGGACTGAGGCCGGCCTCAGGTTGTTTCGGGCGGGACGAGTGAATCGAGCAGGGTAATGAGTTCCGGGATACGCTGAGTGGCGTACAGCCACAGACGTTCTACCAGTACCTCCCCATAGTCGTGCGCCAGAACGTTCCGAAGCCCGACGACTCCGCGCCACGGGACCTCCGGGTGCTGTTCGCGGAACTCGGGTGAAATCTGCCGCGCAGCCTCGCCGATTATGAGGAACTGGCGTTCGACCGCAGAACGCACCATCTTGTCGTCTTCGAACCTGGCAAAGTTCACACCCTGCATGAACGTGCTTATGGCGTGCGCCGCCTCGCGCATGTCCCAGAGAAGGGCCGCGTCCCTGTCCTCAGGCCGCATACACGAGTTCGGCAGTATCCAGAATGGCCTTTCTCCGGAACGGGTTGCGCAGGCCGGCCTTTTCAACGAGGTCCACGTCGCGGCCCACCACTTCCTTCAGTTCCTCGCTCATCTCCGCCAGGTCGAAGAGGCTCGTGCGGGCGTCGGGTTCGAACTCCACCAGTACGTCAACGTCCGAGTCCGGCCGGAAGTCGTCACGGAGAACCGACCCGAAAAACGACAGGCTCCGGACGCGATGCTTGCGGCAGAGTTGGGCAATCTGCTCTCGGTTGAACCGAATATGTGGGCTCACACGTCTAGTCTATGCGCACTCCCTGCCGGCGTCAAGCGTGGGCTGCTCGACCCGGGCTGGTTCGCGGACCTCAGCCGTTGCTTGTCTGGTGCGGTTCCCGAAGGCACGCGGCATCAACCCTTGTCACCGGGATGCAACGTGCTACAATCAGCCCGTGAAGCGTAAGACGCGGAAGACACCCAAGACCATCGACGAAGCGCCGCTCGCGCGGGCGCTGCTCGGGAAGGTCAATGGTCTTGTGGCCGAGCTATGCCGGACACGAGAAACGGTCAACCTGATGGAAGTCTGCGGCACGCACACGATGGCAATTTCCGGGTTCGGAATCAGGCGGGCGGTTGACCAGCGACTGCGACTGCTTTCCGGGCCGGGCTGCCCTGTCTGCGTCACGGCTCAAGAGGAGATTGACGGGGCAATCAGCGTCGCTGGCCTGCCGGACCTGACCGTCGTCACCTTTGGGGACATGCTGCGGGTGCCGGGTTCCCGCACGTCGCTGGAAAAGGAGAAGGCACGCGGCGCGGACGTACGGGTCGTCTACTCGGCGCTGGACGCCCTGCGGCTGGCCGAGGCCGAGCCCGCGCGGCAGTTCGTGTTCCTTGGCGTGGGGTTCGAGACCACGGCGCCGACCGTGGCGGCAACGGTGCTCGCGGCGCAGGAGTCCGGGGTCAAGAACCTCACCGTGCTTCCCATGTTCAAGACCATACCTGCGGCACTGGAGGCGATCGCCTCCTCGAAGCGAGTGAACGTGGACGGGTTCATCCTGCCCGGCCACGTCTCGACCATCATCGGCACCCGGCCCTACGCGTTCCTGCGCGACAAGTATCGGATGCCCAGTTGCGTCGTCGGGTTCGAAGCGCTGGACGTTCTACAGGGGATTTACATGCTCCTGAAGCAGATGCAGACCACGCCCGAAATCGAGATTCAGTACAAGCGAAGCGTCCGGCCCGAAGGCAACGTGAAGGCGCAGCAGGTGATGGACACGGTGCTTGTGCCGTGTGACGCGGCCTGGCGCGGCATCGGCGTGATTCCCGGTTCCGGTCTCACCTTCCGCCGCGAGTTCAGCGAGTTCGATGCACGGAAGCGGTTCCCAATCGCCAAACGCCGAACGCCGAACGCCAAACGCCAGTCTCTCTGTCGGTGCGGCGACGTGATGCTGGGCGTGATTGTGCCGCCGGAGTGCAGCCTTTTCGCTAAGACATGCACGCCCGAATCGCCGGTCGGTCCGTGCATGGTGTCGACCGAGGGCGCGTGTGCCGCCTACTACAAGTATGACAGAGCGTAGGAACGCAAGGACAGAGTTCCAAGTCCAAAGTCCGCGTGGCGCTTGGGACACGATCCGAAATCGCCGGAGGGGGACAGTCCCCGCCGCGCAGGAACGCGGCGCAATCCGGTACAGTCCCCGCGATTTCGGTCATGTCCCGTCGCGCCTGCACGGCCTGCTACAAGCATGACAGAGCGTAGGAACGCAAGGACGAAGTCCGAAGTGGAAATGGCGAAGTCACAGACACTGGAATTTAACCCGCCTGGAATTGTCGGCGATATCGTGGACGAGCGGATTGTGATGGGCCACGGCGCGGGCGGCAGGAAGATGCACCGGCTCATCAGCAAGGTATTCCTCAAGCACTTCGCGGGTCCGGCGCTGCGGAAGCTCGCCGACGGCGCGGTGCTGGGGCGGTTTCCCGGGACGCTCGTGATGACGACCGACTCGTACGTCGTTCAGCCGTTGTTCTTTCCGGGCGGGGACATCGGCAAGCTCGCGGTCTGCGGCACGGTCAATGACCTGGCGGTGATGGGCGCGGAGCCGCGTTACATCTCCTTGGCGTTCGTCATCCGTGAAGGACTCGAGGTCACGAAGCTCGAGGCCATCTGCCGCTCGATTGGAGCGGCGTGCCGGAAGGCGGGCGTACAGGTTGTGACCGGCGATACCAAGGTGATTGAGCGAGGAGAGAATGAGGAGCTGTACGTCAACACGACGGGCATCGGCTCGCTTGTTCCGCACGCGAAGCTGGGGCCGGAACGGGTGAAACCGGGCGATGCAATTCTCATCAACGGACCAATTGGCGAGCACGAAGCGGCAATCGCGGTCGCGCGCGGGGCCTACCGATTCAAGGGCAAGGCGGAAAGCGACTGCGCCGCGCTCAATGGCCTCATCCTGCCGCTGCTCGCCCAGCCGGGCGTCAGGCTGATGCGCGACCCGACCCGGGGCGGGCTGGCTACGACCATAAACGAGTTCGCGGAGGCGACCGGCCTGGGGTTCATCGTGGACGAGGCGGCCCTGGCCGTCTCCAGACACGTGCGTGGGGTCGCTGATTTGCTCGGGCTGGACCCGCTGTACATGGCGAACGAGGGCAAGGTTGTCGTGATTGCCGACCGCAAGACCGAGCCGCGGCTGCTTGCCAAGATGCGCAGACATCAGTCCGGCAGGCAGGCGGCGAGCATCGGCGAGGTCGTGAAGAAGCCCCAAGGCGTCTGGCTCAAGACCCGGCTGGGTTCGCTCCGGCCGCTGATAATGCTCGAGGGCGAGCAGTTGCCGAGAATCTGCTAGGATTCTGGACTGAGTCCGAATGTCTGATTTCGCCGTCTAATCGATATGCCAATTGAAGAACAGCCCATTGTCGAGGGCCAGTCCTTCACCATCGACCAGTTGAGTCGGTACATGCAGATCGAAGGCATAACGGGTAACCGAATAACCGGACGCATACACGACCCGGTGCTCGAGAACCTCGCCGGGCTCAAAGAGGTGTTTAAAGCGGCCGGTGTTGTTGCCTATTTTGAGCGGACGCCGGACGGCCACGTGATAACTTACGGATACGCTCCGCCGAAGCGCAGGCGGCGGCTGTGGATTAACGCGCTCCTGTTCGTGCTGACCATTGGCACGACCCTGCTCGTCGGTTCGGTAAACACCGGCGGCAATCCGTTCCGCCATCCGCTCGAACTGCTGATGGGCTGGCCGTTCTCTCTGAGCATCATCCTTGTCCTGGGTAGCCACGAACTGGCGCACTACCTTACCGCGCGCCGGCTGGGCGTTGACGCGACGCTGCCGTATTTCCTGCCGGTCCCTCACCCGATGACCGGGACCATGGGTGCGTTCATCCGCATCAACTCGCCGGTCCCGACCAAGAGCGCGCTGGTACGGGTCGGAATCTCCGGGCCGCTCGTGGGATTCCTCGTCGCGCTGCCGGTCTGCTTCATCGGGCTCTCGTTGTCCAAGCCGGTGGAAGTCAGCGCGTCGGGGGGCATTCAACTCGGGTCCCCGCTCATCTTCTGGCTGATGTCGGAACTGCTGCACCGGAACCTCGGGCCGGGCAAAGACCTGCTTCTGCACCCGGTTGCGTTTGCCGGCTGGCTTGGCCTCTTCGTAACCGCACTCAACCTGCTGCCCATCGGCCAGCTCGACGGCGGGCACGTCGCCTACGCGGTGTTCGGCCGGCGCTGGACGAAACTGAGCTGGATTGTCATCGGTGCGCTGGTGCTCATGGGTTTCTTCTGGCTGGGCTGGCCGTTCTGGGCGGTGCTGGCAATCGTGCTGGGCCTCCGGCATCCGCCGCCGCTCGACGACCTGACCCCGCTTAACCCGTTGGACTGGCGACTGGTCGCGGTCGCGGTCCTCATCATGGTACTGACATTCACTCCCGCGCCGTTCGGGTCCGTGCGATTCTAGCCGAGATGGTAGCCTTTGCAGGAGGGGTTTCCAAACTCCGACTCCCGAAGACATCGGGACAGGGATGTCCCTCCTACAGACGACTGGAACCGGAGCCGGCATCGGGGCAGCGGTGCTCATCCGGCCCTGGTCGTTCCTCTCACTCGACCACTGGACCACTCGACCACTTGGGCACTTTTCTTCCGTTCTGCTTGACTCTTGCGCTCTTCGTTCTAGCATAGACGGATGTTTCCAACAGTCCTGAGAATCGGCAACCTCCACATCTACTCCTACGGGGTGATGCTCTTCATCTCGTTCGTCTTTGGCATAGCGGTCGTGGAGCACCGGGCCAAGAAGTTCGGCGTTGACCCGAAGAAGATAACCGACCTCGCGCTCTGGGTGCTGCTGGCGGTGGTCCTCGGTTCAAGGCTCTTCTACGTCGCGTTCCACTGGCAGGAGTTCAACCACGACCTTATCGGCATCATCGCGTTCTGGCGCGGGGGGCTGGCGGGTTTGATGTTCTACGGCGGGTTCCTCGGTGGCATGATTGCCGGCTTCCTGTTTGTCTATCTCAACAAGCTGCCCGTGCGGAAGCTGATGGACGCGGTCGCCCCGGCAGTCGTGCTCGGCGAGGGGTTCACGCGCATCGGCTGCTTCCTGAACGGCTGTTGCTTCGGCTCGCCGACCAGCGGCGCCTGCGGCATGGTTTTCCCGCACAACTCGCCGGCGGGCGCGACCTTTGTGGACACGCCGATTCACCCGACCCAGCTCTATTCGTCCGCGGCCGGGTTCATCCTTTTCTTCCTCGCCCTCCGGCTCGAGAAACTCCGCCTGAAGCCGGGCGTGCTGGCCGCAATCCTGCTGATTGTCTACTCGCTGTTCCGGTTCGGGATCGACTTCGTCCGCTACTACGAGAACAACGCGAATCTCTGGGGCAACCAGGTTGTCGCGCTCTGCCTGACCGTGGTCGGGGTCGTGCTCCTCATCGTGTTCCTGCGCTGGCCGAACAAGCAGGCGCGGCCCGATGCCGGCCGCAAGTAGCGCCCGCTTCCTCCTCAAGTCCCTCGCGGATTTCGTATTCCCGCCGATATGCTACGGTTGCGACTCGGAGATTGAAGCCGGGCCCGTGTGCGAAGCCTGCCGGCTCGACCTGTTTACGCACGAACTGGCAGTATGTCCGAAGTGCGGCCGGCCCTGTACCAGGACCGCGGAAACATGCGGCCAGTGCAAAGAGGAGTTCAGCCTGAGCCGTGTGCGGGGATTGGGGCTCTATGCCCCGCCCTTTGACAAGCTGATTCAAGCCTTCAAGTACTCGGGCAAGACAAAGGTGGGGGAGTTGCTCGGTCAGGCGTTGGCAGCTTTGGTCCGGCAGGACGAGGTGCTCTCAGCCGCGAACGCGGTCTGCCCGGTCCCGCTCCACCCGGCGCGAATGCGCGAGCGTGGGTTCAACCAGTCCCTGTTGCTGGCAGCGGCTATCTCGATGGACTCCGGGATTCCGCTTGCCGACTGCCTGGTCCGCCGCAAGAACACGTCAACCCAGACGATGAAGACCAGTCCGGAGGAGCGGCGGAAGAACCTGGAACGTGCGTTCCGCGTCCGGCCGGAGGCCGGCATCGCCGGAAAGACTGTCCTGCTCGTGGATGATGTGATGACGACCGGGGCGACGTTGGACCAGGCGGCGCGGGCACTGCTGAAGGGCGGAGCGGCTAGCGTGCTGGGGGTGGTGATTGCGGCTGCCCACGCTGGTGCAGGGACATGACCGAATTGTCCTCAATTCGGATCGTGTCCCGAGCCTAACCGGGCCATTACCCGGGCCAGCGAATCGCGCACCTGTGCGAACTGCGGCAGGAATACCTGCTTGACCGGGCTGCGGCGCGGCGGGTTGAGTTTGAATGGGTTGACCGCGGAGCCGAACTTCCGGACCTCGTAGTGCAGGTGCGGGCCGGTTGCGAGACCGGTCATACCGACGTAACCGACAACCTGTCCCTGCTTGACCGGCGCGCCACTCCTGATTCCCTTGCCGAATCCGCTGAGATGGCCGTAACGTGTCTCGTACCCTTCGGCGTGGCCGAGCACGACCAGCCTTCCGTAACCTCCGGACCAACCGGCTGAGACCACGCGGCCATCAGAGACGGCCTCGACCGGTGTGCCCTTCGGCGCCACGTAGTCCACGCCGAAGTGCTGGCGCATCACTCGCTGAATGGGGTGAAACCTCCGGCCAAAAAAGGAAGAGACCCGCGAGAACCGAAGCGGCGACTTCTGGAAAGTCTTGCGCAGGTTCTGGCCCTCGGCGTTGTAGTAGTCGGTCGTGCTGTCCGGGTCTGTGAACCGATAGCTCGCGAACGAGCCGGCCTGACCCGAGTACGTTGCCGCCAGAATCCGGCCGTAGCCGATACAGGTCGAGTCACAGTACTTCCGCTCGAACAGAAGCGAGAAGCTGTCGTTCGGCTGCACCTCGGAGAAGAAATCGACCTCCCAGCCAAAGATGTCGGTGTAGCCGGCAATGAGCTCGGGCGTCTCGCCCATGGCTGTCATCGTCTCGTAGAGCGAACTAGCAATAGCGCCTTTGACAAAGGCGGTTGTCTTGTGGATGTTCTTGAGCAGCATCGAAACGCGGCAGTCCGATGAGTCGAGGTCGATACGATAGACGGTCTCGACGTTCCGCTGATAGAGCAGGCGCGTCGGAGGGGACTGTGAGGGGACTGTCCCCGAGGTCCCCCGATGGGGACTGTCCCCAGTGTCCCGCTCAGATGAGAGCACAAACAGGCTGTCACCCGGCCGCATCGCGCGCAGATTGAAGCCCGCGTTGCGCAGGGCCGGTACGATCCGTCCGATGTCCCTGGTAGAGAACCCGGCGCGGGACAGAACCGTCGGCATTATCTCATTCTGCTTCACCTCGTAGGCTGCGGTCCGGTGTTCAACCTTGGACGCTTCGGCTTGTGCTTGCGCCTTCTGTTTTGTTACGCGCGCCCGTTGCGCGCGGGGCACGAACACGGCCAGCAAGATCAGGGCCACCACAAAGGCGAGCACCAACCCGACCGCGACCCAGCGGCCGTAGCTTAGCGGTTCTTTCTGCCTGGGTGGTTGCGAACGGCCCGGGTAGGGCGGCAGCGGACCGCGCTGCGGTTGAGGCATGACCGGGGTCTCAGGCACGGACCAAAGCATACTCACCCACGCGCCTCGCGCAACAACGGATGAGCAACCCCGATTCCGAGATTGATGGCCACGAAGACACGAAAACTGAAGGAGACGGACTTGCTGCATCCTTCACCCATTCGTTTCGTGTCTTTCGTGCTTTCGTGGCTCCCATGTCGGATTCAGGGGAGCAAGCGGTCAGGTGAAGCACGCGGGCGGCGTTCGGTCCGAGGGGCCGTGAAACCGACACCAGACGGGGCGAGTCTAACATGGTGGTAAGGGTTGGTCCGTAGCGTAGTGCGTTCAAACGTGTAGCCGGAGCCATAGCTGCACCCGCAATCGGGCCAGCAATGGACAGAGCAACTCGGAGAGCAACTTGGAGAGCAACTCCGGAAGCTACTCTACCCGCAATCTGGAGAGCAACGGGGAGAGCAAAGAGGACAGCAACTCGGCCGGCAACTCAGACCGCAACGGTCAGAGCGACTCGTGGAGCAACAGGTAGAGCGACGGAGAGAGCAACTGGGACCGCGATTCGGATAGCTGCCGGTAGAGCAACCGGGCAAGCAATTCCGAGGGCAATCGGTAGAGCAACTCACCAGACAACTTGCAGAGCGATTCAGAGAGCAACCCCCGGAGCTACTCCGGGAGTGGGGCTCTGAGTTAGGCGCTTTGCGCCTAACACCCCAAATCACCAGCAGATAGACCCTGAAACCCGCCCGACGGCGTGTATCCTTTATTGGATACAAGCCTGAGCCGGGCTGATACCGAAGCACGGTTCACGGGCACCGGCTGGCGGCTCACGGATTACGCTGACGGCAGGAAAGCCGCCCGCGCGGCGGGCCGGGTAGTCGAGGCGGCGGGGTATGGCTCGGGAGCAGCTCGACGCGGATGGAGGAGGGGTTTCGACATCCGGCGCGACCCTGGCGACCATCTGCCTTGCGGCAGGGACGGGGAAGTCCGGTGGGATTGCATGAAGTTGACTACCACGATTCCGCGCTTAGAATCAAGCCGATTGGAGGCAAGATGCTTACACACCCGAAGTGTCCGCGATGCCGCGAGATTGAGTTGACGCCGGCGCAGGCCGGCGCGACAACGCTCGACCGGTGCAGTCAGTGCCGCGGCCTTTGGTTCGACGCCAAGGGCGACGAACTTGAGGAAGTCCTGAAGCTAGGCTGGGAGCGCGTGCCCGAGGCTCTGAAGCAGACCGGCCCCGCTACCGACCCGAACCGCGACACGCCGACCGACCTGTTCAAGCTGGTGCCGTTGTTGTGTCCGCGTTGTGCCAGCGACATGACCAGCTATTGGTACGGCGGCGAGGCGGCCAAGACCTTTGTGGTCGACGCCTGCCCGCTGGGACATGGGATCTGGCTGGACTCCGGCGAGATGGAGAAGGCATTCCAGGCGCTCAAGGGATTTTCCCAGACCCGGGCCGAGATGGAGCGCTCCGGCAAGGTTGATGAGGCCCTGGCCAGAGCTGATCCGGGGAACTGGGGCCCGAAGAGCGTGTTTGGGAATCCGTTCTGGGAGTACCTGGCCACGCTGCTGAACATGAAGGTGCAGCACTGATAATCGCCCAGGCAACTACCTGGGCTCACGGCTTGCGCTGACGGCAAGGCAGCCGCTCGCGCCTCGGCCCGGCAGGATCAGGCGTCGTGGCTCCGTCTCTCGAACTTGCCGGAACAAACACGCAGGGGCGGGCGTGAGCCCGCCCCTGACAGATGTCGGCCGGAGGCTATTCGACAATCAGTTTGCGTGTCTCGCGGTATTCCGCTGACTCGAACTTGATGAAGTAGATGCCCTTAGCGAGCTTCCTCGCGTCGAGGCGCATGGTGTATCTTCCGGCAGCGACTGGCCCCTGAGCGAGCACCTTGGTCAATGCGCCGGTTACATCGTAGAGCTTCAACGCGATGTCAGTAGCCCGAGGCAGGGAGTAGTTGATTCCGGTCGTGCGCGAGAACGGGTTTGGAGCAATGGACAGGGCGAATGCGGTTGGGGAGTTAGAAGAGGAGATCCCGGCTGGCCGGAAACTCATCGAGAGGTGCGTGTACCAGGGGTCGATGCGGACGCTGACGAAGTTGAGGTTTCCTATGTGCTCGATTACATAGTCATACTCGGGTTCTAGTGTCGTCGTGCTCGTGTCCGTGCACCCGCGCAACTCCGCGACGCCGAGCGTATCGGGTATCACGAAGGCACCCCACCACTCGTATCGCCAGTACTCGGTACTGACGTCTACGGTCATTGAATCGCCGGCGTGCTGCAAGCCTGAGAAGGACTGAAGGCCGCCGGGGCTCGCGAGCACCGAGAACGAGAAGGGAGTTAACGATGCGGTCTTCTGAAGGCGCCAGTCAAACCCGTTGTTTCTCCAATTCCTCACGTGACACGGCAGAATGCCCGAGACCAATTCACCGCTGGTCTTCCACGGGGCACTGACAACCCTAAGCTGGTAGCTGTCTCGCGGGACCATGAATATTTGAGGATTCCATGTGCTGGCCAGAGTCTCGCCGGTGGCCACGTTGCGCATTTGCAGTCGAACGCTTTCGACTTTGCTGAATTCGTTGTCAGTCATGGTCATGTCCGTCAACACTCCACTGCCGTCCGGTACCGGGTCGAAGTTCCAAAACATGGTCGCTTTCTGGCTGGCGCCAGTACTCACCTTGGAACTATACGTTAGGTATCCATAGCTACATGCGAAACCGCCTTCGTCGTAGTGGTAATCGCCATGCACACTCCATGAGGCTGCATCGGTTCCTCGACCAGACACGTACGCGATGGGAAGCTCCTGCTGTTCCAGGAGGTTAGCGAAGACGCCTATCATTACTTCTTTATCAGGCAGTGCTGTGTATACAGTACATCTCACGGTTGAGTCGGCACCGTCCCACGTCCAGATGATACTCGCGCCTGCCCCGGTTTCTTCGCCCAGAATGTAGGGCCGGATTCTCTCCCGCAGCGTATCCAGCTTGTAGTACGTCCACTCCGTCACACCACCAGGCGGTACGAGAGTCTGGTTGACGAACCAGGTAAGCCTAGCGGAATCACCAGATGGGAGTCTATACCTCACGGATATGGTCTCGCCGACGACTGCCTCGACATCCGTTACGTTGCCGAATTTCTGGACAGTCATGCCGTCAGCAATCGTGACGCTCTCCGCCGGCGTTGGAACACCTGCCAGCGTCCGAAAGTGCGCCTTGAATAGACCCGAACCAGGCGCGCGGAAACTCATCGAAAGGTGGGTGTACCAGGGGTCGATCCGGACACTGACGAGGTTGAGGTTCCCTACGTGCTCGGTTACATAGTCATACTCGGGCGTCAGCGTCGTCTCGCTCGTGTCCGTGGACCCGCGCAACTCCGCGACGGCGAGCGTATCGGGTATCACGAAGGCGCCCCACCACTCGTATCTCCAGTACTCGGTACTGATGTCTACGGTCATTGAATCGCCGGCGTGCTGCAAGCCTGAGAAGGACTGAAGGCCGCCGGGGCTCGCAAGCACCGAGAACGAGAAGGGGGTTAGCGATGCGGTCTTCAGCAGACGCCAGTAAAGCCCGTTGTTTCTCCAGCTCCTCACGCGACATGGCAGAGTGCCCGAGGCCA
>Ga0265595_1001669_pt1 | contig 16537 bp, 14 predicted proteins | sample saktaG_15_FD_190148 | JGI IMG/M metagenome (GOLD analysis project Ga0265595, IMG submission 190148) | Saline water microbial communities from Sakinaw Lake, British Columbia, Canada - sak_2013_06_06_50m | ecosystem: Environmental > Aquatic > Non-marine Saline and Alkaline > Saline ... | reverse complement strand
TCCTTGAGGATGTCGTTCTGTACCGTGCCTTCCAGTCCGGCTGTATCCACACCCTGCTTCCCGGCAAGCGCGATATACATGCACAGCAGGATGGGGGCCGTCGAATTAATGGTCATGGAAGTGCTGAACTTATCCAGGGGGATATCCCTGAACAGGACCTCCATATCTTCCAGCGTATCGATGGCCACGCCGACCTTGCCGACCTCGCCTGCGGCCAGAGGGTGGTCGGAATCATAGCCGATCTGCGTCGGCAGGTCGAAAGCTATGCTGAGGCCGGTCTGACCCTGCTCCAGCAGATAGCGGTACCGCCTGTTCGACTCCTCGGCCGTGGCGAAACCTGCATACTGGCGCATCGTCCAGAGCCTGCCCCGGTACATGGCGGGCTGAATACCGCGGGTAAAGGGGTATTCTCCCGGGTAACCCATGGATGACTGATAATCGAAATCGGGCAGGTCCGCCGGCGTGTAGAGAGGATCGATATTTATCCCCGAGCTGGTTTCAAAGCTCTCCCGTCTGCCGGCAAAACTCTTTATAGCCTTTGCCAGCGTCGTCTCCCGCCATTCTTTTTTGCTGTTGCTCATATAACGCTCCTGACCAGCTTGCTCAGCTCAGTTAAGTTGCCTGTCAAATACCGGTTCCTGATTAACTACCATAGTGAAAAATTAAGAACATATTGTAAGCAGTGGCCTAAGTATCATGTCGGATAGTATCATATCTCCACTTGCTCTTTATTATCCAGTGTATCAGGACTGGTATTTCCAGCAAGTTCCATGGATTTATCAAAAGCCTGTATGTTTTGGTCCACCTTCAAAGGCGGTAGCCTTTTTGCCATGGTTTTGGCCAGCGATTCGCGGGAGACATAGGGACAGAAGGCGGCGACGGCGCCGAGCGCGGCTATGTTTATGGCTCGTTCTTCACTGAGTTGTCTGGCAATTCGCCGAAACGGAATGCGCAGGGACTTCTTCCAGAGGACTCGATGCACCAGATCCGAGTCGACAATGACCAGTCCTTCCTCCTTCAAGTCGGGCGCATTCTGGTCATAGCCTTCCTGCGTCAGGGCAACAAGTATATCTATCTGTAGACTCCATGGATAATCAATCTCGATATCGCTTAGAACCACATCCGATCTGGAACTGCCTCCTCTTGCCTCCGGCCCATAGGTCTGACTCTGTGCCGCATATTTTCCTTCAAGAGTCGCAGCCTCGGCCAGCATTATGCCCGCCAGGATCACACCCTGGCCCCCGGAGCCGGCTATTCGTATCTCGAATCTTGATTCTTTATCTGACAAATTTTTCATATTCCTCAAGGTAAGTTGGCCTCTCCCTATCTGCGAGAATGCCGATTACTATCTTGCCTTTAAGATCCTCTTCGCACATCTCTTTTGCCTTGTCCACTGTTAAGGAATTCTCTTTTAGCCATTTCATCATCTCAACCGGCGAGTTGAGACCCATCCAGCGGCCACAATAGGTTACGCACTGCGAAATAACCTCAACTACTGAGAATCCCTTTCTATCAAGTGCTTTATCCATTAGTTTGTCCAGAAGTTTCGTATGGTAGACGGTAGACCGGGCGACAAATGGCGCTCCGGCCGCCTCGGCAAGCAGGCATATATCGAAATTATTCTCTGCGTTACCGTATGGCGAAGTGACTGTTTTCACCCCGTGAGGTGTGGCGGGGGAGCACTGTCCTCCGGTCATTCCATAGATTTGATTGTTAACAATAAAGCTGGTAATTTCAACATTGCGCCTGGCTGCGTGAATAAAATGATTTCCGCCAATGCTGACGGCGTCGCCATCACCCATTATAGTAATCACTTTCATGCCGGGCTTTGCAAGCTTTATTCCGGTCGCAAATGTCAGGGCCCTGCCATGAGTCGTGTGAACTGTATTGAAATCAACGTAGACCGGAAGTCGGCTGGAACACCCTATGCCGGATACCAGAACAATGTTATCCTTGTTATATGCACTGCGATCGATTGCCCTTATAAGAGCGTTCATGAAGATGCCAATGCCACATCCCGCGCACCAGATGTGAGGGAACTTCTTGCTGGAACGGAGGTACTTGTGTATAGGGTGGGCAGTCTCTAGCATGGATATATCTCCTCGAGCCTCTGTAGTATTTCCCGGGGGGTAATCAGTGTCCCGTCGTACTTGTTCAGGGTCAGAACTTCACAATTGCCCCGGTTGACCCTCTTCACCTCACGTGAAATTTGCCCCATATTCATTTCGGGAACCAGTATCCTCGGGCTGTTTTCCATTACGGCGACTATGGTGTGGCGCATGAACGGCCACAGCACTTTCAACTTGATCAGTCCAACTTTCAGTCCTTTGTCGCGTGCCTGTTTAACCGCCTGCAATCCTGCGCGAGCAACACTTCCATAGGCCACCACGGTCACCAGTGCGTCCTCGGTAAAATAAGAATCGTACCATTGCAGACGTTCCGCATCTTTGGATATCTTCGAGAAAAGCCGTTTAATCAGGGGTTCCACCTCATCTTTGCGTGTGGTTGGATATCCTCTGATATCATGGCACAGGCCCGTTACGTTATAGCGATATCCGTCTCCGTATTTCGGCATGGGAGGTACACCGCTGCCCGGATCGGCATATGGAATATACCACTCAGGTGGGACGGTGGGCCTGGGCCTTTCTTCAATAGCTATCTGGCCGCTCTCAGGCAGCACTACGCTCTCCCTGGCATGAGCCACTGCCTCATCTATGAGCACTATCACCGGCGTCCGGTACCTTTCAGAGAGGTTAAATGCCTGGACCGTGAGATCGAAGCACTCATACACCGAGGAAGGAGCGAGGACAATGATGGGATGGTCGCCATGTGTCCCCCAGCGGGCCTGCATGACATCTCCCTGTGCTCCCTGGGTCGGAAGGCCGGTGCTCGGACCGCCTCGCATTACATCGACTATGACGCACGGGATCTCAGCCATACAGCCATAGCCGATGTGCTCCTGCATCAGGGAGAATCCCGGGCCGCTGGTGGCGGTCATGCTTTTCGCTCCCGCCAGCGAAGCTCCGAGAACTGCGCCGAGGCTGGCGATCTCGTCTTCCATCTGGATGAACGCTCCTCCCACCCTGGGAAGGTCCCTGGCCATCGTCTCCATGATCTCCGAGGCCGGCGTGATGGGGTAACCGGCGTAGAAAAGGCAACCCGCCATGAGGGCGCCCTTTACACAGGCCTCATTGCCCTGCAGCAGCAGCCTGTATGTCATCATCTTTTTCGCTGTCTTTGGCTTTTTCATGATTTCCCTTGTCGCTGCGGACCGTAATTGCGAAATCCGGACACCTGTCGGCACACAAATTACACCCTGTGCATCGATTGGCGTCCTTAACCATGGGGTATCCGGCTTCGTCGCTGCAAAGGACCTGACGAGGGCAGAAGGCGATACAAATGCCGCACTTCTTGCACCATCCTCGATAGATCTCAATCTTGTTCATTGTATGGATCACCATGTGATTTCTCCCGCAGACTTTTAAGCTCAAATAAGACATACTCCATCGTGCGAACCATGCTGATAGAAATGACAATCGCCATCAGAACCTCGGGACAAGATGCACTTTTTAAGCGTTAAGTTTATGCGCTATCATTCTAATAATGAATTAGTTCATTGAACATATATAGTAACAGGATGCCGAAATATCTGTCAATATTTGAAAAAATATCTATTCTGGCATTTGCATGCTCTGCTGAAATTCAGATAGAATAATATCGTAAAATCGATGACAGCAGGAACATTTTGGTTTAAATGCTAAAGAAGAAATTAACCAGCCGAAAAAAGCAGGCGATAGCCACCCGTAAGAGGATTCACAAAACTGCCCTCAACATCTTCAAAAAGAGGGGGTACGAAAACGTTACGATCGATGAAATATGCGACAAGGCGGGTGTTTCTATCGGGACCTTTTATCGGTATTTCCAGTCGAAAGACATGGTCATACGGGGATTTTACACTGCGGGATTTGAAGCATTTGAGGAACATGTTGAAAAAGAACTCAATGAGCATAAGAGCGTCATAGAAAGAATGTTCCTGCTCGGCAGCATGGTCATGGAATATATCAGCGATATGGGATCTGACCAATATCAAATTGTGTTTCGAACTCAGATAAACATTAATAATTCGAATCTAGGCGTAGAGTATAATAAAGGGGCGTATTACGGCACATTGAAAAAACTGATAGAAGAGGGTCAAGCTAATGGAGAAATACGCACCGATTTACCCTGCGACGATATTGCCAAGATCCTATACAATTGCGGCCGCGGCATGATCTACGACTGGTCCGTTATGAGCAAAGGCCAATTTGATCTCGTGAAAGTAAGCCAAAAAATGTATAAGTTGATGATAGAAAGCTTGCGGCCTGGCTAGAAATGTGTTGGTAAGAGAGTTTTTACCAGGCTTATCCAAAAGTTGGTGACTAGTTCAAGTATCTCGTCGTTAAAATCATATCCGGGTTGATATAAAATACCGTTGGGATCTGCACTGTCGGCCCCTACAATCTTACACTCCAATATGCAGGCTTTCTTCTATGAGTATTGACAAAGGTGCTATATTCAGGATATTATGTGCTGCCAGTGAGTTAGTTCACTGAATAACTATAGTATAATACCTCGTTTATCTCCCTGGTAATTTGCTGCAATGATCATGGGGCGTCGGACTTAATAAGAATATGAGCCGGACACTTGCAGAGTATGACATATTGGTAGTGGGCGGGACGCTATACGACGGAACGCTTGATCCGCCGTATAAGTGCGATATGGGCATAAAGGGTGATCAAATTATTGCACTTGGGGACTTGGGCCGCAGTGCAAAAAGCATTATAGATGCCACTGGTTATATCGTTACACCCGGCTTCATTGATTGCCATAACCATACTGATGTGGGCTGGAAAATGGCTGAAAAGGCCGGCCTGCTCAATCAACCACTGGCTGACTGGAAAGAAAACTACAACTTCACGTCCCAGGGTGTATCCACGATTGTAACCGGGAATTGCGGGATGGGTTATACCGATGTAACTGCGTGGTTCAATGCGATCAAATCGGTCGGTGGATTCGGCACGAATATATACCACTTGATACCTTACGAAGCCATAAAACTCGAAGTAGTAGGCAGCGATCAACGACCCGCAACCGCCCGGGAAATTGAGTTAATTAACAAAAGGGTCGAGGAAGAGATGCAGAAGGGCGCCGTCGGCTTTTCAACGGGCCTTGAGCTTGCTCCGGCTGTGTATGACTCGACGGATGAATTGGTAAAGGTGGCCGAAGTGGTCAAGAAATACAACGGAATCTATGCCACGCATCTGCGCAGTGAGTCCGGCGCACGGCGTAGTAACGGCAAAATTGCAGTTATAGAAGCCCTGAAGGAGGCTATCGACATCGGGCGAAGGTCGGGCATTCCAGTACAGATATCGCACCTGAAAATTAATCTTGTGCCCGCTGACCCGCGGGAGATAATTGAGCTTGTTGAAGCCGCCCGCAAAGAAGGAATTGACGTGACAGCAGACCAGTACCCCTACGATTCAGGCATGCAGAGAATTGTTGTACGGCTGGACACTAAATTCCGTACGGGAGAACTGGTCAGGGATGAGTTCAAAAGTACACAAGGTAGAGAAGAGCTGAAAAAAGGGGTTGAGTCAGCGCTAGCGATTACCGGCCCCGGATCTATTGAAATAGTATCTTGCGACGCTAATAAAGACTATGAAGGCAGAAATTTGGAGCAGATTGCCAGGTCGGAGGGAAGGAGTGCGGCGGACGTTTTTACGGAGCTGTCGTGCCTTGAGAGGCCTCCCTTTTGCATATTTTTCACGCAGAACATGGATGTTGTGCGGCGATTGATGACGCAAGAATGGGTTTTCACCAGCAGTGATGCAAGCATGTTGCCTCAAAGCATGGTCCATATATTAGGAAAGTTTCATCCGCGCTTCTACGGGAACTTCCCCCGAAAAATCAGGCAGTTTGCCTTAGACGAGCATCTTATCGATCTTCAATTTGCGGTGAGATCAATGACTTCCCTGCCCGCCAAAAAATTCGGACTTATAAACAGGGGAAGGATAGCGGTGAACCATTTCGCTGACATTGCAATAATCGATATCGCCAAATTCACGGACAAGGCGACGTATGAGAACCCAGCTCAATATTCAGATGGCCTGGTAGGTCTGATCGTAAATGGTATTGTGGAAATCCAGAAAGGAACGATGACCGGCGATATCGGAGGCCGACCGTGTTCCAAATAATGACTATATATCTATTTAGGTCAGAGGCGCCGGCGTTGAAAGAAACATAGTAAATAGAAAAAGGTGAATAATGAATTCACATGACAAGATCAGGGTAGTACATTATGGCATAGGCGTGATTGGATGTGGTGCTGTGAGGTTTGCTTCATCAAAAAGCCGGCTCGAGATCGTAGGGGCAATAGACCTGTGTAATACAGGCAAGGATCTCGGTGATATTGCGGAGGTTGGCAGAAAACTGGGAGTAACCATTTCGGCGAATGCGGAAGATGTTCTATTAAAATCGAAACCGGATGTTGTAGTGCATACGACCAGCTCCAGCTTAGAAAAAGTATATCCCGAACTGGAGCAGATCGTGAAGGCCGGTGTAAATATTGTGTCCTCCTGTGAGGAACTTTCATACCCGTATGACACTCTACCTCAATTAGCAAAGGCGATTGACGAACATGCTAAAACTCATGAAGTGTCAGTACTCGCGACTGGCGTAAACCCTGGTTTTCTTATGGACGCCTGGCCCCTGTTTATGACCGGCGTATGTAAGAGGGTCGATAAGGTCAAGGTAGAACGCATTCAGGATGCATCCAAACGCAGAATTCCCTTTCAGAAAAAGATTGGGGCGGGGAAGTCCATCGATGAATTCAATGATCTTGTTAAAAAGCGGATTATCAGGCATGTCGGACTTTCAGAATCCGTGGCGATGGTCGCTGCTGGTTTGGGATGGGAGTTAGATAAGATCACAGAGTCAATTGAGCCCGTGGTATGTGATGGACAAACGAAGAATGCCTATATTACCGTAGAGCCGGGCCAGGCTGCCGGTGTGAGGCAGATCGGCTGCGGTTGGAAAAAGGGCAGGATAGTAATTGACCTGCTGTTCGAAGCCAGTGTAGGCGCGAAAGAATCCTATGATAGCGTGTGCATCAAAGGTGAACCTGATATGGACGTTATCATAAAAGGGGGCACTAACGGCGATATAGCAACGATAGCCATACTGATAAATGCTATTCCTCAAGTCATAAATGCCCGGCCGGGGCTGTTGACAATGAAGGATTTGGTTATCAGCGCAATGCCGTAGAGCATTTGAACTGAAAACGTAGTATTTTGTCCGGACTATCACAGGCGTTCTGACAATCGCAATTAAATATTTGGAAGGAGGTAAGGCAATGGATCTCGACCAAGATCAAAAAAATCGGTATGTGTTGAAGAGCGGCCAGCAGGCATTCATTTTGACGGTGCTTACCCTGCTTTCCGTGTTCTGTTACGCTGACCGCTCGGTGCTATCTGCAGTACTTGAGCCGATGAAAATTGCACTGGGTCTGACTGATACGGAGATAGGCATCGTGCAGTCGGTCTTTGCGATTGGCGTGAGTGTCCTGTCCATACCTGCGTCCTTTGTGGTTGACCGCTGGAGTCGGCGCAAAGCACTGGGGTTGATGGCAGTCATCTGGAGTATAGCGACTTTTACAACAGGATTGGCCAGCAAGTTCGCCTACTTATTGACCTCGCGTTTCTTTGTCGGAATAGGAGAGGCTGGCTTTAGCACTGGAGGTTCAGGTTGGTTATCACTGGCCTTTTCAAAACAGCGAAGGGGCATTGTCACCGGCGTCTTTTCGATCGGAGCTGTACTGGGGACTGTACTGGGCGTGGTTCTTGGTGGATATATTGTAACCAAGACAGGCAGTTGGCAGCAACCTTTCTTCTATTTTGCCATTCCGGGAATTATTCTGGGTATCCTGGTTTTCTTTTTAAAAGACTACGCGACAGTGAAAGCGAAGGGAGAAGGCGCATTCAATAAAAAATTCTTTGCCGAATGGATTCGGCTCTTTAAAATTAAGTCGTTTACATTTACTACGATAGCTCAAAGCTTCTGGGCGTTATTCTATTTTACGTATCTCGGCTTCTTACCTACGTTAATAATGAGAACTTATCAAATGGATGCTCATCAGGCTACTCTAATTGTTGGGGGTGCGGCTATGCTGGCTATTGTTGGATCCCCTCTTGGCGGGTGGCTTAGCGATCGCTGGCAGAAGCATAATAAGGCCGGCAGGCCCTATATGATGACTGTGGTTCAGTTTTCGTGTCTGGTAACGACTGTGGCCGTCCTGTTTGCGATGGGTGGTCCCCTGCCGCTGCTTATAGCTTGCATCGCGATTCAGTCGATAATCATATCCACTGTGAATCCGCTCCTGCAATCACTGGTTACCGATGTACTGCCGGCCGGCCAGCGGGTTTCCGGGCATGGAATTACAGTGACCTGCATCTTCCTTGGAGTCACTCTTGGACCGTGGATCGTAGGCATGATTTCAGACGCATACGGAGCAGGAGCCGCGGGATTAAAAACAGGTCTGATGTATATTCTTCCGGCGTTCCTTATAGGCGGCATCTTGTATTGGATAAATGCCAGGTATTTCTACGCCAATGATAGTGCCTGTGTGAGTGATATAGTGGCTAGTGAGAAGGGTTCATAGTAGTGGACTGAACCCCTGTAAAACTGGAGAGACTGGAGAGATAAGATTAGAAATACCGGTTGGTTTGGTGATATATGGTCAGATTGTCACGAAAATGTGCTTTTTGCACAAACAACATACTATTTTGCACGACGCCACAAACACAGGAATCTTTTTGCCCGTCAAATACCTTTGTGCTAAAATCCCAGCACTATCGCGATCAGCACGAGGTAACCAAATATGAAAATTCCTGCCGTAATAGCTTTGCTGCTGGCAATGACGCTGCTCTTAAGCGCCTGCCGCATCGAATTCTCCACCACTCCCATATCGGCGCCGTCGCCGGCGCCCGGCATCCAGCAGGTAGCCCCACTCGACCCGGGGTGGAAATCGCCGGGCCCATCGGAGAATTCGCCAACACTTCCCAATATCGCCGACGTAGTTGAAAAGGGCTACCCCGGTGTTGTGACCATCACGACCGAACAGATAGTCAACGATATGTTCAGCAGGGTGCTGCTGCAATCCGGCGCTGGATCGGGCTGGATACTTGATAACAGCGGTATCATCGTCACCAACAACCACGTCGTCGAGGGCGCCCGCAAGGTCGTCATCCAATTCTCGGACGGCAGGACCAGCGAAGTGACTGCCGACAAGGTGTTCCGCGACCCTCTGACCGACCTGGCCATTATCAAGGTCGACCTCGCCAACCTCCCGGCACTTGCTATAGGCGATTCAGGCAAGCTCAGGGTGGGTGACTGGTTGGTTGCAATCGGCAATCCACTGGGCAAGGGCATCAAGGCCAAGGAAGGCATTGTAAGCGGCCTCAAGGTCTCGCTCTCCCTGGATGAGGAGGAATCTCTGTACGATTTGATCGAAACTTCAGCGGCCATCAATGAAGGCAACAGCGGCGGTCCACTATTGAATATGAAGGGCGAGGTGATAGGCATTACCAGCGCCAAGATCGCCAAGGTCGGTGTGGAGGGCATGGGCTATGCTATCAGCATCAATTCGTCTTTGCCCATACTGCAGGAGCTGGTCAATAAGGGATACATCACACGGCCTTTCCTGGGAGTGGAGCTGTACACGGTTAACGACTATGTTGCCTACTACAACGGTCTGGCAGTGAAACGCGGAGCGATCATTACTACCGTGCAGCCCGGCAGCCCGGCGGCCATAGCCGGCATGCGCAGGCTGGATGTCATCATCAGGTACCGTGACAAGGAGATCAACACCGCGCAGGAGCTGCTGCGCGAGCTGCGCAGCTCCAGTATAGGCGACGAGGTATCGGTGACCTATGTGCGGGGGAAGAACACTTACAATGCCACGGCCCTGCTGACGGACAGCCCGCCTCCCAGGTAATCATCCGGTGTCGCAGACCGGCCGGGACGCCTGGCTAACCCTGCTTCTTGATGGACAGCGTGACCTCAAGCCCGGCCAACTTGAACTTTTCCGTGTGCGCCGGCTGCTCAGCTGACTCCTGAAGAATTGCAGTGGACAGGGTCTCCTGCCTGATATAATCCGCAAAATCCGCCATGACGGCCTGAATTTGTTCGCCGCCCTCGTAATATGTCTGGATATGGTCTGCTATCTCGAGCCCGGCGGACCTCCTCATCGTCTGCAGCCTCCTCACTATCTCCCTGGCCAGGCCCTCCGCCAGCAGCTCCGGGCTGATCTCCGTGACCATGCCGACCTGGTAATCGCCCTCAGCTACTACAGAAAGATTTTTATCTTCCTTCATCTCTTCCGAGGTAAACCCGATTTCTTTAACATTTAACTCGTCCGTGATCTGGGCGCACAGGCTTTGCAGCGCCTCCCGCTCGTGCGACGACCTGGCCCTGATTATCACCTTAGGAAGCGGCTGCCTGACCTTGACCGCGCTCTTTGAGCGCGCCGCCCTGCCCATGCTGCATACCTTCATGGCAAGCTCGGTGCCGGCCATTATGTCCGGGTCGATCAAGCTCTCATCGGCTACGGGGAAAGCCGCCAGGTGGACGCTTTCAGGCGCATCCTCATCAACCGTCCTGACCAGGTTTTGATAGATCTCCTCGGCGATAAAGGGTGTAAAGGGCGCAAGCAGTTTGGCCAGCGTCACCAGCGCCTGGTAGAGCGTGTTATAGGCCGACAGCTTGTCGTCGTCGTTCTGGCTCTTCCAGAAGCGCCGGCGGCTGCGCCTGACGTACCAGTTGGATAGGTCGTTGACAAAGGACTCTATCTTCCTGCCGGCAGCGGTCGGATCATAATCATCGAGCAGCCGGTCCACGTCGATTACAAGCCGGTTCAAGCTTGAGACCAGCCACCTGTCCAGCTCCGAAGTGATTTTGGGAGCCGTTTTGCCGGGTATGAAATTATCGATATTGGCATATATGACGAAAAAGGAGTAGGTGTTCCACAGGGTCATCAGGAAATTGCGCATGACCTCGACCACCATATCGGGCGACATGCGCCTGACATTGCCGGGAGGCCCTGATGTAAACATGTACCAGCGCAGGGCGTCGGCGCCGGAAGAGTCGAGCACGGTCCAGGGGTCAACCACGTTTCCCCTGGTCTTGCTCATCTTCTCCCCCTGCGCGTCCAGTATATGGCCCAGGCAGATAACATTCTTAAAGCAGGGCTGGCCGAATATCAGCGTGGACAGCGCGTGCAGGCTGTAGAACCATCCCCTGGTCTGGTCCACTGCTTCCGATATGTAATCGGCGGGGAAGCTCTGCTTGAAAAGCTCCACGTTCTCAACAGGATAGTGCCACTGGGCCCAGGGCATGGCGCCGGAATCAAACCAGCAGTCGATCACTTCCGGCTGCCTGACCATATCGCCACCACAGGCGGAACAGGTGTAAGTTACATCGTCGATATAAGGGCGGTGAAGGTCCATGCCATCGGAGTAACCCTGTAATCCGGGTTTTCCCCTGATCTCTTCCACTCCACCCGGGCACTCGTAGCGGCCGCATTTACGGCAGACCCATATATTCAGGGGCGTGCCCCAGTATCTCTCACGCGAAAAGGCCCAGTCCACGTTATTCTGCAGCCAGTCGCCGAAACGCCCTTCCTTGATATGCTCGGGGTACCAGTTGATCTGCCTGTTCCCGGCTATCATCTCATCCTTCCTGGCCGATGTCCTGATGTACCAGGTCTTTTTGGCGTAATAGACCAGGGGCGCGTCGCAGCGCCAGCAGAACGGGTAGGTATGGGTGATCTTCGCAGTCTTATACAGCAGACCGCGGCTGTCGAGATCGGCTAATATCTCGGCATCGGCGTCCTTCACGAATTTGCCTGAAAAAGAATAGCTGCCCGTGATATTGCCGGCCAGGTCCACCTGCTGCACGAAATCGAGATTGTTCTCAAGCCCGGCCTGAAAATCCACCTCGCCGAAGGCAGGGGCGATGTGTACGATGCCGGTTCCATCTTCCATGGATACAAAATCGGCATTAATGATCTTGTAGGTAAGATATTTATCAGACTCCTGCACGTCGAACTGCCCCGGCTGGCCCTCCTTTGCCCTCTTCCTTTCAACGTCGAATTCATGGGGGTTGTACAGCGGGCAATAGAGCGAACCCACCAGCTGTCCGCCCTTGAACGTCTTGAGTGCAGGCTGATCCCCCAGGCCCGCCTGCCCCACCAGGGCGCCGGCAAAGATCAGGTACTCATCACCCAGTTCGATAACGGCATAATCGGCATCCTCCGCCAGGGCCAAAGAAGTGTTGCCGGGCAGGGTCCAGGGTGTTGTGGTCCAGGCTAAAAAGTAGACCTTGCCCCTTGAGAGAGCTTCCGCCAATGTAAAGCCGCCGGAGGCGTCAGCAGCAACAGGCGGCGGCAGCGTCTGTATCCTGAATTTCACGTATACAGACGGGTCGACCGTATCATCCTTATACCCCAGGGCTACTTCGTGCGAGCTGAGCGAGGTGCCGCAGCGCGGGCAGTGGGGTGTGACCTTGTAGCCCTGGTAGATCAGGTCCCTGTCCCACAACTGTTTGATAGCCCACCAGCATGATTCGATATATGAGTTATCCAGCGTCACATAGGGATGGTCCATATCCAGCCAGAAGCCGATCCTCTCGGTGAGCGAATCCCACTGTTTGAGGTATTTAAATACGCTTTCCCGGCAGAGGTCATTGAACTTGGCCACGCCGTAATCTTCAATCTGCGCCTTGCCGGTAAAACCGAGCTGCTTCTCTACCTCCAGCTCCACCGGCAGCCCGTGTGTATCCCAGCCGGCTTTCCTCGAAACACAGAATCCCTTCATGGTCTTGTAGCGGGGGATAACGTCCTTGAAGACACGCGAGAGGACGTGGTGGATGCCGGGATTGCCATTGGCGGTAGGAGGGCCTTCGTAAAAAATAAACCTGGGAGAAGATGACCTGGCGTCTATACTCTTCTGGAAGACACTCCTCTCGCGCCAGAAGTCCAATACTTTTCTTTCAACGTCAGGAAAGCTGACCTTGCTGTTAACGGGCTGGAACATCGCCTATTTTTTCCTTGACTGGATCACCACACGACGCCCATCCCCATCACCGGTGCTCTGGGTCATTACATCCGGATTATCGGCCAGGGTTATGTGCACGATCCTCCTTTCATCGGGAGGCATCGGCTCCATGGTTATGGGATGCCTTCTCCTGGCAACCTGATCAGACAGGCGCAACGCCAGTTTTTTCAGCGCCTCATAATGACGTTTTTTATACCAGTCCACGTCCACATTTATTGATACCCATTTTTTCAATTTTTCGGCAACGATCAACCTGACCAGGTATTGCAGGGATGACAGTGCCTGACCTCTCCGCCCGATCAGGACCCCCAGGTCGTCTCCCTCGATATTCAGGGTGACAGGAACGCCTTCGTCCCCGGACCCGGTCACATCCACAGTGGCCTGGATGCCCATGGCATGCAGGATATCAATTAAAACCTGCCTGGCTGTATCCGCCGCATCACTCATTGCTCCCGGCTGCCTTTCGTCCTCATCATCCAGAAGCATAACCTTGATTTTGGCGTCCTCGGCGCCCACACCCAGCAGGCCGGACTTCCCCTTCTTGAGCACGGTGATATCAACTTCTTCCAGTGTTACCCCGAGCTGTGCCAGGGCAACCCTGGTTGCCTCCTCCACCGTTTTGGCGCTTATCTCTAACTCTCTCACTTCTATCCCTTCTTCTTTTCACTGCCCTCTTTCAATGCCTTTGAGGGCTGATTTTGAGGCGCCACCTGAGGCTGGGACCTGAATGACGGGAATGTGAAGTAACCCCAGCCACCACCCACGAAATACTGCATGATTATGCCGATTATATTGGATACCACCCAGTACAGGGCCAGTCCGCTGGGGAAGGACAGTGTGAAAAAGGCGAACATCATGGGCATCATCATGGTTGTCATGCTTGACATCTGCTGCTGCCGGGGATCGGTAGCAGGCGGTGTAACCATCTTCTGCTGCACCCACATGGAGAGGCCTACCAGTATGGCAAGGATCATCGTCGGGTCAGGCTGAGACAGCTTGAGCCCCAGGAAATTTTCGTTGAGCGGTATGGCCTGGTCCACCATGTCCCACGCATAGAGGTGCTGCGACAGCAAGAGCAGGTTTTCCGGCGTAGCCGCAAGCGCCTGCATGATGGACTGGTAGAGCGCGATCCAGATAGGCATCTGGATCAGCATGGGCCACATGCAACCCAGGGGGTTGATGCCTGCCTCCTTGTAGAGGCGCATCATCTCCTGCTGCAGTTTTTTCTGGTCCCGGGCATATTTTTTCTGGATCTCCTGCAGCCTGGGTTGCAGCGATTGCATGGCCTTGGTCGACTGCGTCTGCTTGAAAGTGAGCGGCATGAGGACAATCCTGACGATAACGGTCAGCACGATGATAGCCAGGCCGAAGTTGCTCCAGAGCATCTGTGAAAGGGCAATCAGCCCGTTCATTACCGGGTCGAGTATGACTACATTCCAAATATCAACCATATATTTAACCTACTTTATCGCTGAAGAAAATTTCCAGGTGACGGTATTGCTTACAGTGTCGATGGCATAGACCGTGTGATCACGCGCATATATGTAGACCATGTCGCCATCCGCATATGGATTCCCGTAAACCATATAGCCGACCGGTATGCTACTTATCATTTTCCCATCGGTTATATCAAGCTTGTAGAGGATACCTTTCTCACTTACAGCGTATATGTATTTTTCGGTCACAGCCGGCGTTGACACCATCTGGCTGTCTGCGGTGAACTGCCAGACCTCCTTGCCGCTGAGAGCGTCGAAAGCATACACTTTCATATCCAGGCAGGCTGCATATACCATACCATCGCTGACCACGGGTGTAGCCCAGAACCAGTTGGCGGCCGAATTTTTCCACTTCTCCCGCCCGTCGGCCTTGTCAATGGCGTACAGGTACCTGTCGAAGGTGCCGAAATAAATCAACTGGTCTTTTACCGCCAGCGAAGATGCGACTGCGGACGGGATCTTAATGCTCCAAATCTCCCTGCCGGTCTCCGCCGCTATGGCGTACATATTGCCGCCGTAGTTGCCGGCGTAGATCACCCCGTTATCCAGGACAGGGGCCGTCCATATCTTGTTAGAGGTCTGGAATTCCCACATGAAATCACCGGTAAGGGCATCGAGGGCATATATCTTGCCGTTGGCGCTGCCGAAATAGATTGTTGTCCCGTCGGTAACAATGTTTCCTACGATTGAGCCGACGGTCTCCAATCCTTCACGGGGATAAATCCATCTCACCACACCGCGGCCGGCATTGAGGGCATACACCTTGCCGGTATAAGTGCCCACGTAAATCAGGTCACCGATCACCAGGGGTGTGTCATATATGCCCTTTCCAGAGGCCGCCGAGGACGGGGCGCACATGGCGCCGCAGGCAGATCCCGGTGTGGCTGTTTTGATCGCGTAAATCCATTCGGTGTCCGTGGGAAAGGCCTTGTCTTCGCCACGCGCCAGCGGGTTGAGCGCGATCACCGACCCTTCCATGGAGCCGAAACAGATCAGCTCGTTGTAGGGTACAAAGCCGGACCACCCCTGGGCCTGGGCGCCCGAACAACCCCCGTCCATACCAGGCATACAGCCTGAAACAAATACCAGCAGGAGCACCCCCAGCAGAATAATGGGTTTAACCAATCTTTTGACCTTTATCATAGATAATCCTATTAACGTTTAATTTTCCTTTAAACCGCGATATTATGGAACAGGATCGTAGCCTCCGGGTGTCCAGGGATTGCAGCGGCAGATCCTGAGAAAAGTCATCCAGCTTCCCCTGATAACGCCGTATTTCTGTATAGCCTCGTATCCGTACTGCGAGCATGTAGGCGTGAAGCGGCAGGACGGTGGCGTGACCTGCGAGACGGTGCCCTGATACAGTTTAATTGACTTGAGAGCCACTTTTTTCAGCATCTTTTAACAGTAAATCCAGCCGGTTCAGCAATTTTATCATCGACCTGTTGATCTCATGGTAATCCATGTCGGCGACAGGCCTCCGGGCGATCACTACAATGTCCCACCCGGGTTTTACAACCAGCAGGCGCAGATTCTCCTTCAGCAGCCTCTTGACACGGTTTCTGACAACCGCCTTCCCAATATCTTTGGTTACAGAGAAGCCCGCTCGTAAAACATCCAGATTATTGGGAAGAACTTTTATTACCAGCAGTTTGTCCGCTGCGGCTTTGCCAGATTCATATACTGCTAAATATTGTGCTCTCCTGGTTAAAGCCAATCTCTTGGCCATATCAATGCTATACCTGGGTGAGCTTCCAGCGCCCCCTGGTGCGCCTGGCCTTCAATACGGCACGCCCGCCCTTGGTGGACATCCTTGCGCGGAACCCGTGCTTCCTGATTCTTCCTCTTTTTTTCGGTTGATAAGTCCTCTTGGGCAATTCAATTCTCCAGATT
>Ga0265595_1001668_pt1 | contig 16544 bp, 14 predicted proteins | sample saktaG_15_FD_190148 | JGI IMG/M metagenome (GOLD analysis project Ga0265595, IMG submission 190148) | Saline water microbial communities from Sakinaw Lake, British Columbia, Canada - sak_2013_06_06_50m | ecosystem: Environmental > Aquatic > Non-marine Saline and Alkaline > Saline ... | reverse complement strand
ACTCCAGCCCTCAGCCAATAAGGACCGGAGGGGGTATGCAATACCCGGTTCTCCCAAGGCTTCGTCCACATCTTCGACCGTTCGGTCGAAGCAGACGAGAGCCACACTGGCTAACTCAGTGACATGAGGAGGATGCATGAAGGCACCAGCCATCATGCTGGCGATAGTCGCTGCGCTCGCAATCGCGGGCGCAAGCAGCGCACTGGGCGATACGCTTTCGGTCGCGCTCGACGACGTCGCCGTCATCGGCGGCTCCATCCGGGAGAAGTCCGTGAGCCGCGTCGTGCTCCGTGCGCCCGTACCCAAACAGGTACAAGACGCCAGAATCGACTTCGCTAAACTGGAATTCCCCGCATTTCTCAGCGACACCAGCCGGAGCGCAGTCTCGGTCGTCGCGCACGACGGCCAGACGGCATGGGAGCGCGGCGAAGTATCGTGGACCGTGCCGTGGCGTCGGCCCGGTGGCGACTTCGACTCGCTCAGCCAAGCCTGGTTCATCGCGCTGCCCGGCGACAAACGGCCGGTGGTGCTCGACATCACCGAGACCGTCCGCGGCTGGCAGCAGGGCAAGGGGTCGTATGGGCTGTTCCTGAAACGGCCGGACGACGAGGGCGGCGGGTTCCGGGAAGAGGGCGAGCGCCTGCGTGAAGCCCTGCGCAAGGCACGGGTGAAGTACTACTTCACGCACGTGCAGGACTGAGCGCTCAGAGGTACAGTGCTGCGCTCCCTGCCGGTCTTCGTTGTTCTGCTGGCGGTCGGGCTGCTGGCCTCGGCCGCGTTTGGCACGGGCTGGATCGGGCAGCGCAGGGTGAACGCTCCGAATGACAGCGTTTCTGACTGCCAGCCGTGCCTGGCGGTTGACTCGTTCGGTAATCCGTGGGTAGTGTGGGGGGCCAGGCGGAGGTCGGCTGATACATCTCTTTTCTACGCGAGATGGCAAGGCGACACGTGGCAACCGGGGCGAGGCGTCGGGCCAAATGCTTTTGGCGTTCCGACCCGTCTACGGCCTTCGCTCGCCTTCGACCAATTCAACGTGGCTTGGGCAGTGTGGAACAACGGCTATGCCGACACGGTCACTAACATCGGGTCGAGTCGCTATGTTGGTGGTGCATGGGGTCCTGAGGTGCTAGTCAACGTCTTCGACTCGACCGACTTCGACTTCGCCCCGCGCGTCGCCTGCGGCGGCGGCCAAGTCTGGTGCGTCTGGTACGGCGGCCCAACCGACATGTCACCTTACTCGGTGTTTGCCAGCCGCTGGTACGACTCCGCGGGCTTCTGGTACCCAGAGATGCAGGTCAGCCCGCCGGACAGTACCTACCACTGGTGGTGCGACCTCGCGGTTGACGCGAACGGCACGCCGCATGTCGTCTGGTGCAACAGCGACAGGCGGCTGATCTGCTACAGCTACTATGATGGCGACGCTTGGGTTGCACCGATTGCAGTAAACGACACCGCTGCTGTCGGTGCGACAAGCTGGGCTGACCCACACGTCGCAACAGACAATGCCGGCATCCTGCACGTTTGTTATACCGGGGTTGCGCAGGGTGCCACCGGCCGTGACATCTTCTACAGCCGGAATGACGGCACCGGCTGGACGCCATCGGTGCGAGTGACGAGTGACACCGCGCACAACTACAACGAATGGTACTCGGACATCGCCGCAGACCGACCGGACAACGTCTGGGTCGCGTGGGACCGGCAGGGCGAAGGCTCGGACGGGTTCCGGGTGTACGCTGCGCACTACGACGGGAGCGAGTGGTCATCAGAGGAGCGTCTCGACAACGACACCGCGTACTACGATGGCGGCGCTGCTGTCTGCCTGGACGGCAACGGTTGCCCCTGGGTCGTGTGGGATGGAATCACCTACGGAGCCTACGAAGATGTATTCTACAACAGGTACTTGCCATCGGGGAGTCTGGAGCACGAACCGCACATCGCGCGTCCCGAAGCCCTCAGACTCGCGGTCACCTCACCAGCGCGCAACCAAGCACGATTCAGCTTCTTAACAACACAGACCTGCCAGGTCAGCCTTGAGGTCTATGATATATCAGGACGCCGCATTGGACATGTGGTAGATGGCGTCCTGCCTGCGGGTCAGCATTCCGCCACCTGGGAGGCCCGGCTGACCGATGGCGGGCGCGTCCCCGCAGGCGCATACTTCGGTTGCCTGGAGGCAGCCGGGTTCAGTGAGAAATGCAAGTTCACGTTGCTGTCTGACTGACAGCGAAAGGACAATGAAGTGAAATCTCAATTGAGGATACTATGGCTGGTTCTAGCCACTGCGTATGCCATTACCGCATACGGAAACCTCATCATGGTGCCGGAGAACTACCAGACGATACAAGGCGCAATCGAGAACGCCGGCACCGGCGACGTCATCTCGGTCTGGGGCCCGCCGCCCGGCCAGAACTCACCGCCGTACGTCTACGAAGAGAACGTGGTCTTCCCGCAAAACATTAGCCTGACTGTTGTGAATCGGAGCTTTCTTGGCGGAACGCAGTGTCCGCCGAGCTGGGATAGAGTTGTCATAGACGGCCTGCAGAACGGCCCAACTCCCTCGAAGTCCCGGCGGTAGAAGATGGCGGTTACCATGAGGGCCAACGTTATCCGGCTCGTCCTCGCGCTGACGGCCACCGCCGCGTTTGGCCAGGGCTGGGTCGGGCAGCAGATGGTAAGTCGACCCGACAGTTGGTCCGATCAGGCGCCGTGCGTTGCAATGGATGCATCTGGCAACCCGTGGGTCATGTGGGACAGAAACTCAGATGAAACTACGCTATACTACTCGCGGTGGCTGGGAGACAGCTGGGGCATTCCTGTAGGTGTCGGACGTAACGCACCTGGTCTGAGGATGCGGTTAAACACCTCTCTCGCCTTTGACGATGAGGACCACGTTTGGGCCGTTTGGTGCAATGCCTTTGAGAACAACATGGACGACATTGGGGCGAGTGTCTGGGCTGATACCTCTTGGTCATCAGAGATTCAAGTTAACCTGCCCGACTCCACAGAGCTTGACTTCATGCCTAAGGTCGCCTGCGGCGGTGGCCAAGTTTGGTGCGTCTGGTACGGCGGCCCGACCGACATGTCGCCCTACTCGGTGTTTGCCAGTCGCTGGTACGACTCAGCGGGCTTCTGGTACCCAGAGATGCAGGTCAGCCCGCCCGACGGCACCTACCACTGGTGGTGCGACCTCGCCGTTGACGCGAACGGCACGCCGCATGTGGTCTGGTGCAATAGCAGCCGGCGGTTGATTCTCTACAGCTACTTCGATGGCGCAGGCTGGCTTGGACCGACTGCGGTGAACGACACCGTGGCTGTCGGCGCGACAGGCTGGTCTGACCCACACATCGCAATAGACAATGCCGGCGTCCTGCACGTTTGTTATACCGGGGTTGCACAAGGCGCCACCGGCCGGGACATCTTCTACAGCCGGAATGACGGCACCGGCTGGACGCCATCGGTGCGAGTGACGAGTGACACCGCGCACAACTACAACGAATGGTACTCGGACATCGCCGCAGACCGACCGGACAACGTCTGGGTCGCTTGGGACCGGCAGGGCGAAGGCTCGGACGGTTTCCGGGTGTACGCTGCGCACTACGACGGCAACCAATGGTCACCGGAGCAAAGGCTAGACGATAGTGACTCCATGTCATACGACGACCACCTCCCCGATATTAGTCTCGACGGACAGGGAGAGCCTTGGGTTGTGTGGCAGGCCGTCTCATATCTCTCTGGGGATTTCGACGTCTACTACAACCGGTTCACAAGTGCGGGGCTGCAGGATGCCAGCAACCAGTCCACGTTCTCAGAATTCGAACTCAGGTGCGCAACACTGAGTCCCGGCCAGCCGATTGCGGTAACCTATACGCTTCAAGCTCCGTCACACATAAATCTTAGGGTATTTGACCAGGTCGGCAGGTGCGTGGCTAACCTGGCTGAGGGGAACAGAGCGGCAGGTATCCACTCTACGCTCTGGCGCGGCAACTCGCCAAGCGGGGTGTACTTTTGCCGTCTGAGCGCGGAGAAATGCATGACAACACAGAAGATAGTTCTAACAGGGCGTTAGCCCGAGGAGGTTAGTATGGTAAGAGAAATAAGGGCGTGCTTGCTTGTCGCCATCCTGGTGCCGGCGGCCTCGACCAGCGCGTACACGTGGCACGTCCCAGAGGAGCGACAGACAATCGGGGATGCGGTGAGAGATGCCAGCAACGGCGACGTGATTTCAGTTTGGGGTCCGCCACCAGGCCAGAACTCGCCGCCGTACGTCTACGAAGAGAACGTGGTCTTCCGGCAGGACATTAATCTGACTGTAGTCAATCGGAGCTTCTTTCCTGGCGGAACGCAGTGTCCGCCGAGTTGGGACAGCGTCTACATCGTCGCGGAAAGCGCTGGCCCTACCGTAGCAATGGCCTTTGGCGTTCTGCCACCGCTGTTGCCACACGCCACTCTCAGGGGGTTCACGATCCGGAACCCCTACGGCGCGCAGAAAGGCGCCGGCATCCTGGCCGGCAATGGCATCATTACTATTGAGCACTGCCACATCGATAGCTGCGTTGCCGCTGAGGACGGAGGAGGAATTCACTACGCATACACGCTCTCGAACTATTCTCCGCCGGACACGGTCAAGGTATGTTCGTGCCTCGTGGAGAACTGCAGGGCTCCCGGTGCGGCTACGTCCGGAAGGGGCGGCGGCATTTTCGTCGCTGTGGCAGCGCAAGGCCTGGCAGTCATCCAAGGCAACCGTGTGTTGGGCAACAATGCGGGGAGATTAGGAGGCGGACTGTTCGTTTCCCAGTGGGATGCCAATAATCCAGTAGACTCACCCGCGGACACAACGATGTTTGACAACTGGGTTGAATCCAACACGGCCGGTGTTTCCGGAGGTGGCATCTATACCAAGAACTACCAGGGTCACGCGAAGCGAAACGTCGTCGTCAGAAACCAACCCGATGGGTTCTACCTGAAACATCCATGCTACCAGAACCCTCCATTGTCCCTGGGCGAGACTAGTTCTCCGGGGTTCAACGTGCTGATGGACAACGTCGGGGACTACGATCTCGTCGTCGACGTGAGCCAACACTGGAGGGGGTCATGTTATGCCAATGGAACATACTGGGGCTCGCTGAACACGGCGAGCATCTGGAGTCGGATATGGCGGGTGCATCCAGAATATGACTCTTTCAGCATCCGTCCCTCGGTCGCGGCCTCGGGCAAGTGGTTCTCCGTTAATGAGAACTCGACGTGCTCGACGAGCGTCATCGTGACCGGCGACTTGAGGGTTGACTCCGGCGTCAAGCTATCGATTGAGCCCCACAGTACTTTCGAGTTCGCTTCCGAGCCCGATACCTCGCTGCCGGGCGGTGACTCGAGCTTAACCGACCTTATACTCGCTCCAGGCTGCAGCCTGCTGGCAATAGGCACGCGCGAGTTGGGGGACATCAACTTCACGTCCCGGCCCACCGTGGGGTCGCCTATTGCGGACCGCTGGTATGGTATCCGACTTAAGCCTGGGAGCTACGCCAAGTTGAGGTACTGCGATGTGGATTCAGCCTACTGCGGCGTCGAGGTGCAGTCCGCCTTCGCGGAGATAGAGTCGTCCAGCGTGCGCTACTGCGATTTCGCCGGGGTCTACAATCTCGTCGATGGGCACGTCAACGTGCTTGGGAGCGAGGTGGAGGACAACGGGGTCTACGGGGTCAGGTGTTGGTTTTCGGGACAGCCCCAAGAGCCGAGCCGGGTAGAGTCCAACCATTTGCGCGATAATGGCCAGGTCGGGGTGTCGTTCAATTTCACCTCCCCGACGGACAACGCGCTGGACGGTGCGGCGCACAAGGTCCTTTACAACCACATAGTGGCCGGCAACCCCTCGGCGCAGTATGGGATCGAAACCGTGTATGGAGGCGACTCAGTCAGGGTTGACAGTAACCATGTTTCCGGTTTCGACCAGGCCGGTATTGCGCTGCGGGCAGCGTGCCCGTCCGTAGTAGGCAACATGGTGCTCGGCGACACTGTGAACGGGATTGTCTGTTTTGGGTCGCAGCCGAATGTGCAATGGAACACAGTGAAATTGAACCGGCTCAACGGGATTGCCTGCTTAGCTGGGTCGGACCCGCACGTGCGATGGAACACTGTGGACTCGAACCCGACCGGCGTATACTGCGACGGCACTTCATTTCCGGACCTCGGGACTGTGGGGGACCCGGGCAACAACAGCATCCTTTTTGGCAACGTCTTTTGGGTACGTCAGCCTGATCTCTCGATGGGATTTGTGACGGCCCAACTCAACTGGTGGGGTGTGGATAACCCGGACGACTTTCCCTGGAAGTTCTTCGCCAATGTTACATACGACCCGTGGTTGGACGGCCCACCCGGCGGGGGCGACGGTGGTCAGCAGAGTGCCGGGTCGGCACCATCGCTCCTGGAAACCGGTCTGGGCCGGCCTTTGCCGATGCCAATGAGAGGCACGGCCCGGATACCCTTTCAGGTTGCGCACGCCGGACCTGTGTCGCTTAATGTTGTCGATGTCTCTGGCCGCGTGGTCCGCGCGCTGGTGCGCGGCGAGCGTGCACCGGGGCGGTACAACGTGACCTGGGACCGCTCGGATAACTCGGGACGCATGATGCCGGAAGGGGTCTACTTCCTTCGCTTCGAAGCGGGCGCGCGGCGGGACGTTCAGAAGCTCGTAGTGATGCATTGAGGGTACGGGTGAACGAAATGCAGCCAAACAGGAACTGCCGTGAATGGCGGCTGAGCAGCAGAGCGGGGCGGTTTGCAGCCGTCTTTGTCGTGATGTTGATGCCGGTCATGACCGGCCGGCTCAAAGCCCAGTGGGTGCCGTTCTCGCCGCCCGATTCGGTCCCGAACCGCGGCACTCAGGCGACCGTCTATGACCCTTTGAACGACAAAATCTACATGATCGGTGGAACTCAGGACGGGTATGCAGGCACGTGTGTCAGTCTGTGCCAGCGGTATGACCCGGTTGCGGACACCTGGACCTTGATGGCCCCGATGCACACTCCACGGGGCTGGATAACCGCCGCATACGTGAGGGGTAAGGCGTACGTAGTGGGCGGGATGACCAACACCAGTGAGGCATCGACCGTCAACGAGGAGTACACAATCGCGACCAACTCATGGACCGATCGCAGGCCGCTGCCGGAGCCCGTGATGTGCTACATGGCGGGAGTCTGGAGAGACTCGCTCGTTTACGTCTGTGGTGGCATGGATGGGAGCTACGAAGCAACCCAGTCCGTGCAGGTGTACAATCCTTTCACCGGCAATTGGGCCATCGCCACGCCTATGCCTCGGACTGGCGACATGGGTAGTACGGTCATTATCGGTGACACTATCTACATGCCAGACGGGTATGAGCGGTCGAGCGGTCAGCTCTGGGGACACATGCTCAAAGGTGCAATAAACCCGGACACCGCGACCCAAGTCACGTGGCTGTGGGGCCCGCAGCCGCCCGAGCCGATGACCTCAGGAGGCATGACGGCTGCGCTTTACAACAAGGTCTACGCGTTCGGTTGCCACACCGACACCCTGCCCGACACGACGACGACAATGACGGGCTATGTCTACGACCCAAGCTCAGGTATTTACACCGGGAGCCTTCCCAGTCTTCTACTTGAAGGAGTCAGGGTACTTAGGGGGCAGTTTGTCGTAGCCCGCGGGGCTGCAAATGAAATCTATCAGGTAGCCGGCACTTGTGATTATTTAGGGGGCAGTTGCTACAACAAGTTCTTTGTCGCCCCATCGGGAACAGGTGAAGCCGGGCCGGCGGTCGTGCCGTCAATCAGGCTGCGCGTGTCCACGCTGTTCCGGAACGGTGTCCAGATTCACTACGAGATTGGCCAGCCGTGCCGGGCGACTCTGACGGTCTACGACCAGTCAGGCCGGGTCGTGCGGACCCTTATGTCCGCGCAGGTACAGGCGGGAAGCTATGCCGCCGCGTGGGACGCCCGGGACCAGTACGGACGACCGGCCGGCAGCGGCGTCTACTTCTGTCGGCTCCAGGCCGGTGAGTTCACGGCCGCGAGGAAGATGGTAAAGACGGAGTAGCCCAACTACAGCGAAGTGACAGCCGCCCGGTGAGAGCCGGGCGGCTGTCGTTATTTGACTTGGCAGCGGCTGGGGCGCGGGCCTCATCTCCCGGCAGTCGAAGGCTCAGCCTCACCTACGGAGTTTAGCCACAGTATACAGCTTCATCAAGCCCGTCCGAGTCCTAACTTCTGCATTCTCAATTCACTACTGGGCCTTTCCGAAAGTCCCCTCCGCCGTTCCCCCCGCAGCGGGTCCAGTTGCTCTACCTGTTGCTCTGGCCATTGTGGTGTGGGTCGTTCTACCCGTTGCTGTCCCGGTTGCTCTCGGAATCGCTTGGCCGGTTGCGGTCCCGGTTGCGGGTCGAGTTGCTGTCCCAGTTGCTCCATCCATTGCTCTACCCGTTGCTCTACCGGTCGCTCTAGCCATTGCGGTCTGAGTCGCCGGCCTGGTTGCTGTCCTCGTTGCCCTCCCCGTTGCTCTCCAAATTGCGGGTAGAGTAGCTTCCGGAGTCGCTCTCCAAGTTGCTCTCCAAGTTGCTCTCCCAGTTGCTCTGTCCATTGCTTGCCCGATTGCGGGTGCAGCTATGGTCCCGGCCAAACGTTCAAACGTACTACGCAACCGCCCAACCGTTACCACAGTATTAGACTCATCCTGGCCGAAGCCGGTTTCGCGGCCCGTCGGGTCAAACGCCGCCCGCGCTCCGGCACGACCGGACGGCGAGCCCGGATGCGCAGTCGGCTGCTAGTGTTGAATCAGGCGCAGGCCTGTGATGACCTGGAACCAGGCCTCGACCTGCACTGTGCCGTTGACGATGTCCGGACTGCCGACCTTCACAAGTGCGTAGCAGCGGCCGGTCCCGAGAGTATCGGTATCGGGGTCGGTGCACACGGCAACGAGGGTCGAATCCGCGGCCAGCTCCTGGTTGTTGCCGTAGGTGCCGGAGCTGAACGGAGGCAGCGGACTCTGGTCGCCGGACAGCACCGGTCCGAACGAGGTCGCACGCCAGGTTCCGGGCGGAACGAGGTCCTGGCCGCCGGGCTCGTGCGGAGCCCAGTCCGGGCTCGCTATCGTGTAGGCCGGTCCGGCATAACCGGTTGCCCAGTCCGTGATGTAGAAGTCGACCCGGTCCGCGTTGCTCGCGTACGTCATGGCAAATGTCGCGCCGTTGCCACTGTCCCGGGCCCAACCGTAAGCGGGCAGGCCAGCCGCATTCAGCTCGCTCACGAGCATCGCCTCGGTGTGAACCGGGGCGGACGTTGGAGTCTCGGCCGCTGCGTAGGCCCTACTACCGAACATGGCTGTCACGCGGTACCTGCCGGTCTTGCCCAGCGGATTGTGGTCGGCAGTGGTCGCGCTGTCGGCTGCTGTGGCGAAATCGACCCACGTTGACGTGCCGGTCTCCATGAAGGAAGCGACGTAGTTGTCCGGCGCGCCCCCGGCCGGCGGAACCCAACTGATTCTGACAGTGGTGTCGGTTGCCGCGCTCAGCACGACGTCGGTCGGAGCGGCGCCGGTCGACCAGCAACGCACCAAGCCAAAAACAGTAACGGCAATCGCCGCCGCGGCTGGAATCGACAACGTTAGCCTCGCCGGCAATCGACCTTTGCCGGTCCGGGTGCGAACGCTCAGCTTCATGCCACAACTATACGCCGGTTCGCCTGCGGTTCAAGCCATGACGAGTGAGGCAAGAGGCAAAGGGGAAAGGAGAAAGGGGAAATGGCAAAGGTAGAAGGGGAAAGGGGAAATGGCGAAGTGCGAACAGGATGCCGTGAGGCGAAGGAGAAAGGAGAAAGGGGGAATGGCAAAGGCAGAAGGAGAAAGGGGAAATGGCGAAGTGCGAACAGGACGCCGCGAGGCGAAGGGGAAAGGAGAAAGGGAAAATGGCGAAGTGCGAACAGGACGCCGTGAGGCGAAGGGGAAAGGAGAAAAGGGAAATGGCAAAGTCGGATAGCGCGGAAAAAATCCGGGGAGCCGAAGCTCCCCGGAGATTCAAGCCGTGCGGTCTAGACTTAGCTCTTCAGCCAGCGAAGGCCGCCGATTTTCTGATAGGCCGCCTTAAGCGTGACCTTGTAGTACGTGCCGGTGGGCTGCTCAATCGATATTATCTTCACCTTGCAGAAGTGGTCGCTGGCGGTCCAACTCTGGCTGCTGCTCAGCCACAGAGCATAGACGCCATTGGCTCCCGTAGTGAGCTGAGTTGTGTACCCGCTCGGGGCCGCCAGATAGAAGGCATCGAAGTCAGTCGTGCCCGCGTCCATCAGCGTGTTGACCTTGCCGTTCTGAGACCAGCCGTAGTCGCCGCCGTTAATGAAACCAACCGGGAGAACCGACGCCTGTTGGTCGTCGCACACGAAGTCGATTGATGCCTTGTTCGCATCGTCAAGCGACAGCGCGGACGCCGAGCCGCTGGTGGTGAAGGCGAGGCCGGACGGGTCGTTCCCGGAGGCGTCGCTGATGCCGTAGAGCACCAGTGACGAGGTCTCGACAACCTTGCAGTCAACCGTCGCCGGGTCGCTCTTGTCGCTTCCGTTGACGGCTCTTACCTCGATGGTGGCGGTCGGGGCCGTGACGTCATAGCTGGTGGAAGTCGTGGTGTGGGTCGAGTCGTCGGTCGTGATTTCGTACGACTTCGCGTCGGTGACCGAGGTCCAGGTCAGCCTCAGCGTGGCGCCGCTGTTGACTGCTTCAGTCTCGACGTTGGGCTTGGTCAGCGTGACCAGCGTGTCGCAACTCGTGCCAACAAGCAGGACCACGGCGGCGAGGGCGACTATCAGTGTACTTTTTCTTATCATTCGGTCTTCTCCTTCTGTTGGTTAGGCCCGGCTCACTTCTTGGTCGGGGGCTTCACGGTGCCACCGCCGCCGGTCGGCGGCTTGGTCGTGCCGCCCTTGGCGGGCATCTTGGCCTGGAGGTCAACCACAAGCTTCGCCAGCGAGTCACGCTCGGCGGTCAGTTGGGCGACCACCACGGTCTGCATCTCGGTTATCTGCTGATTCAACTTGTCGACCTGTCCCTGGAGCTCAGTCACCTTCTGGGTGTCCTGGCATCCGATGACGAACACCACGGCGAGTATCGCCGCGGCAGCTATCAGTCTCTTCACTCTTCCTCCTTATTGTCCATGGCCGCCTGGGCCGTGAACTTCCTGTCTGTCATGGTGCTGCGAGAGCCTCTCAGTCTGTAGCCGCGCAGCGATTTACTTATTGCCGACGTCACGCGCAACTGCACTGGCAGTTGCAGTGTAATTCTAGAGCCGGCAATCCCAGTGTCAAGACCTTCCGCATTGGGCATTTAGCCCATCCGACGGCAACCGGCTTGATTCCATTGCTTGCCATGCCCGACCGGCAGGGCTATAATCCAGCGCATGGCCGGTAAACAGTGAACGGAGGCATATTGGACCTTTTCGACAAGTGCCGTCAGTTCGACCTCGCGCTCCAGTCCGTTAAGGCCCGGAATCGATTCTTCTACTCCCGAGCCATATCGCCGGCCGCTGCCCCGGTCACGACCCGTGACGGCCGTGAACTCATCAACCTCGGCTCAAACAACTACCTCGGACTGACCGAACACCCTAAGGTGAAGGCTGCGACCGCCGCCGCCATCGCGGGATACGGCACCGGCAGCGCCGGTTCCAGGCTGCTCACCGGCACCACGCCGCTCCATCTCGAAATGGAACAGGCGCTGGCCGGGTTCAAGGGCGTCGAAGCAGTCGTCACCTTCTCGGCCGGGTTCATGGCCCTGTCCGCAACCGTCGGCACCCTGGCCGGCGAGAACGACCTCATCTTCTCGGACGAACTGAACCATGCTTCGATTATCGACGGCTGCCTCCGGTCCCCGGCCAAGACCGTGGTCTATCGCCACAACGACATGGCCGACCTGGAAGCGAAGCTCAAGGCGACACCGGCCCAGGCCGCCAAGCTGATTGTCACCGACGGCGTCTTCTCCATGGAAGGCGACATCTGCGACCTGCCCAACTTGCGCCGGCTGGCCGACGTCTACAACTGCCGGCTGATGGTTGACGACGCGCATGCAACCGGAGTCCTCGGCCGGACCGGCCGCGGCACGGCTGAGCATTTCGACATGGAAGGCAAGGTCGACGTTACGTCGGGCACGCTCTCCAAGTCGCTGGCCGCGGTCGGCGGGTTCACCGGCGCGCCGCGCGTGGTCACGGACTTCCTCCGCTACAATGCCCGACAGTCGGTCTTCTCGGCCAGCCTGCCGCCGTTGGTCGCCGCCACGGTCATTGCCGCACTCGGCATTCTTCAGTCCGAGCCGGAGCGAGTCGAGCGGCTGCGCTCGAACGCACGGTTCCTGAGCCGGGAGCTCAAGGCGGCCGGCTTTGCGCTTCACGACCACGGCACGCCGATTCTGCCGATTGCCGTCGGCGACGACGACCGGGCGTACCAGGCCGCGGGCCGGCTGGAACAGGAGGGCGTGTTTGCCAACCCGGTCGTCTTCCCGGCAGTGCCGACCGGCCAGGCGATAATCCGCGTGAGCCTGATGGCCACGCATACCGAGGACCAGTTGCGCCGGGCCGTCGAGAAGTTCACGCTGGTAGGCAAGGAGTTGCACATCATCTGAGGAAAAGTGACCAATGACTAAGGGGAAATGAAAAATGACAGCCAGGACTCCCAATCGGGCCTTCGGACTTTGTCATTTCCCCTTGGGACTTTGTCATTCTCCCTTGGCACTTTGCCATTTCCCCTTGGAACTTAGTCATTTCCGAAGGAGGCTTCCATGGCTGACACCGTCTACGCCTGTTTCGCTGAAGTAGCCCGCAAGTTCGCCGGGCGCACCGCCCTGATGCGGAAGGTGAATGGAAGATACGAGGGTATCACCTACGCCGAGCTCTCGGAAACCGTTGACGAGCTGGCTGCGGGCCTGGCCGAACGCGGGGTGAAATCCGGCAGCAAGGTGGGCATCTACTCATACAATCGGCCGGAATGGGTGGCCACCGACCTGGCCGTGGCCAAACTCGGGGCGGTGCTGATTCCGGTCTACCACACGCTCGGCGCGGACGCGATTCGCTACATCCTGAACGACGCCGGGGTCTCGCACCTGATTGTCGAGAGTGCGGAACTCTTCGCCAACATCACCCGGATTCTGCCCGAGGTCCCGCCGCTCCGAGACGTAGTCACGATCTACGGCCAGGAGTGCCAGAGCCGGGCCGGTAAGCAACTACTCTGCTTCGAGGAACTGCGCCGGACCGGGGCCGCGGCGCTGCAGCGGAGCCCGAAGCTCGCCGAACCGCACGAGCCCAAGCCGGACGACCTGTTCACGGTCTGCTACACCTCGGGCACGACCGGCGAGCCCAAGGGCGCGATGCTCACGCACCGCAACGTCCTCTCCAACGTCCATGCCTTGATTCCGCTGTTCGGCCTCAACGAAAACGACGTGCTCGTTTCGTTCCTGCCCCTGTGCCACATGTTTGAGCGCACCGGCGGGTACTACTGCATGCTGATGGCGGGTGGCGCGATTGCCTATGCCGAATCGGTCCAGACCATCCGCGAAGACGTCCAGCTCGCCCGTCCGACCGTCATGATTGTGCTGCCGCGCGTACTGGAGAAAGTCTACAGCGTCGTACAGGACAAGGTCCTCACTGGGCCCGCACTCAACCGGTTGCTGATGGTCTCGACCCTGCGTACATACCGCCGCTACGCCATGCGCAAGGCGGCGAACCGGCCGATTTCCCTATGGCTCAAGTCCAAGCACTGGCTGCTGGGCAGGTTGGTCGTGGACAAGCTGAGACAACTGGCCGGGGGTCGGCTCCGGGTGATGGTCTCAAGCAGCGCGCCGCTCGACCGGAAACTGGCCCACACTATCCGCAACCTCGGATTCAACCTGCTCGAAGGCTATGGCCTGACCGAGTGCTCGCCCGCGGTCTGCGTCGCAATCCCGGGCCAAGAACGAGTCGGCACGGTCGGCAAGCCCCTCGCCGGCGTGGAAGTGCGCATCGGCCCGAACGACGAAATCCTCGTGCGCGGCCCCAACCTGATGAAAGGCTACTTGAACAAGCCCAAGGAAACGGCTGAGGTCATCGACGCCGAGGGCTGGTTCCACACCGGCGACCAGGGCAAGTTCGATGAAGAAGGCAACCTCATCATCACCGGCCGCATCAAGGAGCTGATCATCAACTCCTACGGCAAGAACATCCCGCCCTCCCCGATTGAGCTGGCCGTGTGCAACTCCAAGTATGTCGAACAGGTCCTGGTCCACGGCGACCGCCGGCCGTTCCTCTGCGCGCTGGTTGTCCCGAGCCGCGTCGCGCTTGAGGCCTTCGCCCGGGAGCGCGGCATCGCGTTCAAGCGCCACACCGACGTGCTCGACCACCCCGAGGTCATCAAGCTGTATGACGGGGAAATCAGGAAAGCGCTTGCGGGATTCGCCCAGTACGAACAGGTCCACCGGTTCCGGCTCATCCCGGAACCTTTCACGGTCGAAAACGGACTCCTGACCCCGAGCCTCAAGACGAAACGGCCCCAGGTAATCGCGGCGTACAATGCCGAAATCGAGAAGATGTATGAAGGGCACTAGCACCGGGAAAGTGGAAAGTACAAAGGACAAAGGACGAAGTCGGAATCGAAGGGAGGAAGGAACATGAAGGGACTGCTGCTGCTGACCGCCATGCTGGGAGCGGCGCTGGCGGGCACAGGCGATTCGGTCTGCGCCCGGGCCGAGTATATGTTCTTCAACCGGCATCTGAATGCCGCCTGGCTCGATTCGGCGTACAACATGATGGACGCCCTTCACCAGGCCGACCCGAAGAACGAACACTACCTCTACCTCTGGTCCCGCGTCCACATCCAGAAAGGCGATGACGCGCGCACCAAGGCCGAGAAGCTCAGGAACTTCGGCCGAGCCAAGGCACTCGCCGAGACCCTGATTGCGCTGAACGACCGGAACGACGAAGGCCACTGCTGGTGGGGCGTAGCCCAGGGCCGCATCGGCCAGACCCGCGGCGTGCTCAACTCGCTCTTCATGGTGTCGGGCCTGAAGAAAGCGTTCAGCCGCGCTACCGAGCTCAACCCGAAGCACCCGACGGCGCTGGATGCATATGGCGTGCTCTACTATGAACTGCCGGGTTTCGCGGGCGGCGACCTCGCCAGGTCCGAGCAGTACTTCAGGCGCAGCATCGAGAGCGCCCCGAACTACACACTAGCCCGGCTCGACCTTGCCAAAGTCTACATCAAACAGAAACGCTGGCTCGCTGCCCGTGCCCAGCTTGATACACTGCTCGCAACCACTGACGCCCTTCAACCGGCCGACACCGAACTCGATGACAAACCGGAAGCTCGTCAGCTACTCGAACAAATCAAGGATAAGAAATAGGAGACATCAATGCCCACGACGACCGACAACCTCGCCGCCGCTTTCGCCGGCGAGAGCCAGGCCAACCGCAAGTATCTCGCTTTCGCCAAGAAGGCCGGCCAGGACGGCTTCCCCGAGGTAGCCAAGCTCTTCAAGGCTGCGGCCGAGGCCGAAACCGTCCACGCTCACGCACACCTGCGGGCAATGAACGGTGTGAAGGATACGAAGGAAAATGTGAAGGCCGCCATTGCCGGTGAGCACCATGAGTTCATGTCGATGTATCCCGAGTTCCTCAAGACCGCCGAGGACGAGAAGCACGCTGCCGCAACTATCTCATTCCGCTACGCCCTTGCGGTCGAGAAGATCCATCACGACCTCTACTCCGAAGCGCTCAAGGCGCTTGAGTCGGGCAAGGACCTGCCCAAACGGGAAGTCTACGTCTGCCCGGTCTGCGGCAACACCGTGTACGACTCCGTGCCCGACCAGTGCCCGATCTGCAAAGCCAAAGGAAGTACCTTCCTCAGAATCTAGCCTGCGGCGGTTCCTTGCTGAACCCGGCCAAAGACGCAAGAAGCGGGAGCTTTGCTCCCGCTTCTCTGTCCGAGACAGCTTAGAGAACACAGACGCCGGCCGACGCCGCCTGGCGATTCCGCTCCTCGCGGCCGCGGAACCCTCCGCGACTCGCCGCGCAAGTCGCGGCACGAGTCACCGCGCAAACCGCGGCAGAAGCCGGCTGGCGAGTCGAACCGCGAGACGCCCTGCAAGAGGCCCACCAAGTCGCCTCGGAAGAGGTTCTGCCAATCGTCCTGCAACTCAATGTCCAGGTCGCCGTGGAATCCCACTCCTGAATCCGATATTGAACCTCAAATGCGTGCGAGTACGCTTGGCCGAACAAGATGGTTAGTTTCATCCGACGGGTGTTGTCATTCCGTTCGTTCCTACGGTGGCGGAGCCACACGAAGGCGTCCTCGCCGGAGTCGAGGAATCTCGCCTGAGAGACCCCTCGACTCACTTCGTTCGCTCGGGGTGACAGACAAGAGCTATGTCGGTTCCAGGGCCCACAAGGGCCCACCCCTAGTCCCGACATTGGAATCTGATTTCGGGCGAAAAGAAGCGGCTGCTTCTCTTCAGTCACCTGCGTCTAATGGATATGCACAAACATCACCCGCAAGGTGAAGAGAGGAGCAGCCTGATGATTA
>Ga0265595_1001665_pt1 | contig 16582 bp, 19 predicted proteins | sample saktaG_15_FD_190148 | JGI IMG/M metagenome (GOLD analysis project Ga0265595, IMG submission 190148) | Saline water microbial communities from Sakinaw Lake, British Columbia, Canada - sak_2013_06_06_50m | ecosystem: Environmental > Aquatic > Non-marine Saline and Alkaline > Saline ... | reverse complement strand
CTGCTGTGTGAAGATAAGTCATAAACCCTAAAGCTTTCCATTTTGATTCTAATCCTTGTGGAGTTAAAACAGGCATTTGATAAGAAAAAACTAAACCGATTACACAAGAGACAACTGATCCTGCTAATAGAATCAAGCCCTGAGGCATATAGAAAGAGAGTCCCAGGAGAAGTACAATCATCATAAAGATAAAAAAGATTACAACAGACACTATTAAACCAATAAAATATATTCTGCTATTTTTACTTCTTATCTCTTCTATATTCCCGTTAAACAAATCTGTTTCCGCTACTTCTTTATAGATAGTTTTCTTGATGCCTTCTAATTCTTTATAGAATTTGTTTTTTAATTCAGTACTAGAAACTGTCTTCTTTCTCTTAAACAAAGATTTCATTATCTTTTGTTCAAAATGCCTCAAATCAACTTCACTTTTTAGTCTTTCGAAAACATATTCTTTTTTCTTAAAGAATAATATCTTAACTTCTTTTTCAGTTATTCTAATATATCCTCTAACAGCTAAGTTAACTACTGTTGCTAATATTCCTTTTACTTCTGGTGCTTGTTTGATTAATACTTCAAGAACGGCTGGAGATAAGCCATTAGGCGGACGGTAGTGAGCAATTACTGTTTTTTTAACCTTTGGGTCTTTACCATATTTCCACCATTTTCTAAAAGCCTTAATAAAAACAATTATTGGGATAACGATGGATGTAAAGAGAATTATTAGGTTAATCAATTGATTTCTGTAAAGAAAAGGTTTGGTCACTAATCCTTTCGGCCAACTAACGACAATAGTTAAATATTCTTTTGGCTGTACATTTTTACCAGAAAAAATAACTGGATTATCTATGACTGGATTATCTACAACATAATTACTATATTCATTCTTATCACCAAGTTTTCCAACAAACATTCTAGTAAAGATGTCTTCTTTGTTAACCCCTTCAGGTAAATAAACACTAACTTTAGCTCTTTCAACATTAACGTCTCTATCTTGAAAAATAGCATTCCAATAAAGCTCATCATAATCATCAAAGAAACCCAAGCCACCATGCACCTTATATTTTATAGTCCATGATTTTAATTCTTTATCATAATTCCTTCTCGGAAAATCCCACTGGATATGCAATCTGTTCCCATTATACTCCTTAGTATAATTAGAAAGCTTATTACCATCAGAATCAAAAACTTCTACATTAGAAATATGATCTAAGTCTTTCAGTTCTATATCTCTATAAAAGAAACCGAAATCTCCACTCAGACTATATGTTTGTTTTTCAATCACATCAAAAGTACTATCTGAATTAACATATATTTCTACATCAATAGAATCATAATAATAACTACTAGCATTAACAATCCCAACCCAAAAGAGAGTTGTGATGGCTATTAAGAATAATAAGAATTTCTTCTTCACCCCGTTAAAAATTTCTTCTTTTTCAGTCATAATTTATTTAACGCTTGAGCATAACCCCGTGGTTATTTCTAACGGGGTTCATCTTCTATTATTTTAGAACAAATTCCTCTTTTATTCAAGAAAAAAATGCTTAATATTCTCAAGCACATTTTAAAACACCAACTAAAAACTATAAATTATGCGGCACTTTTAATAAAGAATCTATATCGATTCTTTTGGGATTAAATTGTGGCCTTTGTTTAGGAATAGCTTTATTTGCAGCTACAATACGAAGCATATTCATAACATCTTCTTCAGTATTTATAAATGAAATTTCTTTTTTTCTTAGAAGTTTTCTTTCTAAATTTTCTTTCATTGACAATAGGGCATGAGCAGCTGAACGAGAAATAAATTTAACATCTGAAAAATCCAAATCAATTGATTTGGCGTCAACTTTTTTAATAGCATTCTCTATCACATCAATAATATCCCTAGAGCTTATAATTGTAGCTGATAGATCAGCTATTTTTATTATATTTTTATAATTATTCTTATTATTCATATCTAGATGCATTATAGCACAAATTGTAAATTACTCTAAAAATTGAGAAATGTCAAGTGGTCCTAAAGGTTTTGGTATTCTATAAGCAATAATTGTTCCTTGCCAATAGAAATTAGGAAACGAAACGATATTCTCTTTATTATTTACGGAAACTAAACCCGCCGAACCAGAAATTAAAATAAATCCACCTCCCTTCAAAGCACTACATACAACTTTTTTCGAAGTTCTAATGCCATAACCTCTTTCTTTGTCTGATTTAACAGAATTACCTCTTACAGCTTCAATAATTGCATCTGCATCTGATAAAACCAACCCTTTTTCTTCTTTATAGGTCTTAGCAAACCCTCTTCCACAATCAACAATACAAATATCTAAATAATTCTTAGTGGGATAGAATTGACCGAAAATAAATCCTGTATTTTCATTACTATGTTCAAATATATTAGTTACCAACTCTGCTATTGGATAACAAACAGCATTTTGTGCCCCTGATACATTACCAAGTGTTTCATATATTTTCTCTGCGAACAATGCTTCTAACCTTTCTCTTGATGCTCCTAGTTCTTTTCTTAATGCACTTATTGGTATAAAACTTTTGTATTTTTGAATTTGTTGTTGAAATAAAGAAATAGAATCTACCCCTTTCGGAAAACTTATTCTTTCTAGATAAGATCTTATTAAGGAATTATTCATTTCGCAACTACTTTGAGTATTACTTATATATGCACTTATCGGCAATATTAATAAAGGACAAACCCAATCAAGCAAAGATAAATCAAAACTTAACTTTTCTTTTGGCTGAATATTTATAAAAGTTTTGTATAACGATTCTAGTTGTATTATTAAAGAATCATTTCTGGGTTTTGATATAATAATCTTCTTCATCTTCTATTATTTTAAAACAAATTCCTCTTTTATTCAAGAAAAATGTGCTTAACCTGGTTAAGCACATTTCAGCTATTTTAGGTCTCCTTCGCTTTTTCGAAGCTACGGCGACCAAATCCCGCCCTCACATTCTTCTGACGAACTGTGTCCGCCGAAGCCCACTATAGCAGGCAAAGGCGGAGAGGGTGAGAATCGCCAACCCTAGGCTGGTCCGCCTTGGGCGGAAACGTCTTTTCGGCGGAGAGGACAGGATTTGAACCTGCAAGGGATTTCTCCCGACGGTTTTCGAAACCGCTTCCTTGCCATTCGGAACACCTCTCCATTACTTATCTTGCCATAAGCCTGGCTTATGCGAAAACAGGCTTATGCAAAAATTACTATTACTTTTCAGCAATTAGATAGATGTTTTGTCTAGTCTCTCTGCTGTTTTTTACAACACCTGACTTATTAATTTTAAATCCTGCTTTTTTGACCAATCTTCTTAATTCTCTTTCCGAGAACCAATGATAATATTTAAAAGCTTTGTTCCCCCAAGGTTCTAAAACATCTTTAAAGTCTAGTTTAGAAATGCCAATTATTTTTAAGAAAGTGTATTTAAACAGCAAAAAGATATTCTTTTTCTTATATCGTTTGATAGGTAAGCTCCAAACAGTTATAATTAACCTACCACCTCTTTTTAGAACTCTTCTGCTTTCTTTTAGAAATTGTAGACGAAATTCTTTAGAGGGAATACGATGTAAGACAGCGATACTATATATTTTATCAAAAGTATTATCTTCAAAGGAAAGATTAAGAGCATCTTCTACTTTAAAGTTAGCCTCTGGATATTTTTGTTTAGCAATATTGATTAACTTTTCTGAATTATCAATACCGGTATAATCTGCATATCTTAATAACTGATAATATCTTCCATTACCACAACCTAAATCAAGAACTTTTTCTTCTTTCTTTATATCAAACAAAAAAGATATCTCTTCCCAGATTCTTTCTCTGGTACTTGAAAAGTCCTCAGAAATCAAGTTATAATCATCCTTAGTCTTATTAATTAAATATTCAGCATAATCTTTTTTCATGAACGAGTTTGAATTAGCAATTAAAGAGTTAATTAAAAGTAAAGTTAAAAACTTTGCTGATTTAGATAATGCTAAAAGGAAGATTGCTAAAAAGCTTAAAACTACTACTCCGTCTAATGTTAATTTACTAGAAGCATACCATAATTTGGTTAAAAACAAAACCTCGCGCCAGAATAAATTCGGTGCGGGGCAGGGGATGAAACATAATAAAAATTTAGAATATTTATTGATTAAGAGAAGGGTTCGTTCTCTCTCGGGGATAGTTAATGTCTCTGTTTTAACCAAGCCCTATGACTGCCCTGGAAAGTGTTTTTATTGTCCTTCGCAAAAGGGAGTTCCTAAAAGTTATCTTAAGAAAGAACCGGCTGTTCAAAGAGCTATACTCTCAGGCTTTGATCCTTACAAACAAGTAGAGACTAGATTAAAATCGTTGAGAGCGACTGGCCACCCAGTAGATAAGGTTGAGTTGAGAATAATTGGTGGGACTTGGAGTTACTATCCTAAACAATATCAAACAAAATTTATTAATCATTGTTTTAATGCTTGTAACGAAAATGTTAAATCAGTGAAAGAAGCTCAAAAGTTTAATGAAAAAGCTAAATCAAGAATAATCGGAATAACAATTGAAACACGTCCTGATTACATTGATAAAAAGGAAATTAAAAGATTAAGAGAGTTAGGAATAACTAGAGTTGAGCTTGGTGTCCAAAGCATCTACGATGATGTCTTAAAGTTGAATAAAAGAGATCATGGGATAAAAGAAGTTATTGAGGCAACTAAGCTATTAAAAGATGCTGGCTTTAAGATCTCATATCAAATAATGCCTAACTTACCCGGATCAAGTTTCAAAAAAGATGTTGAGATGTTTCAACAACTGTTTACCAATCAAGACTTCCAACCAGACTTATTAAAGATCTATCCCCTAGCTTTAGTCAAAGAAGCTCCGCTCTATAGATGGTACAAAAAAGGAATGTTTAAGCCTTACGGAAAAGAAAAGTTGATAAAACTCTTGGTAGAGATAAAGAAACATATCCCTTATTATGTTAGAGTTGAAAGAATAATTAGAGATATTCCTTCTGAATATATCATTGAGGGAGGAGTTAAGACATCTAACCTAAGAGAAATTGTCCAAAAACAAGTAAAGTGTAAATGTATTAGGTGTCGAGAAATAAAAGAAAACTATACAAAAGAGAAGTTATACTTATTCAAACAAGAATATGACTCCTCAGATGGAAAAGAAATATTCTTAACCTATGAAGATAAAGAAAGAAAGCATCTCCACAGCTTACTTAAGCTGAGAATCCCTTCTCAAGCTGTTTTCCCAGTATTAAAGAATTCGGTAATAGTTAGAGAACTTCATACCTATGGCCAAATGATTCCTGTTTCTGAAAAAAGAAAAGCCCCTCAACATAAGGGACTAGGTAAAAAACTGATGAAAGAAGCTGAAAGAATAGCCAAAAAAGAGGGAAAGAACATAGCAGTAATATCTGGGATAGGAGTTAGAGAATATTATAGAAAGATGGGTTACAAATTAAAAGATACTTATATGATCAAATTATTTCAGATAATAAAGTATTAATATATTCTGCTGAAGAATCGTTTGTTATAACAATGTCGTATACTTCCTTATATCTTTCCAGATTATTATCTACATCTTCATTAAGAAAAACAATCTTGATTACATTCTCATAATCAAATCCTTGAATCATTTCAACATCAGAAAGACTATCTCCTAAAAGTAAAACGTTAGTTTTATCTTTTATTGTTTCAACAGAATAATCACCAATCTTCTTATTCAGCATATGAATGATTGGTTCTTTAACCGAGATTGCTTTTCCTTCTTTGTCCCATTCAAAAGAATTAGAGATGATATCAATATTATCTGATAAAAGATCTTTCTTTTCTAAGTATAAAGATATTGCTTCTTGACCAAGACCAGAGCTAGATAAGATAACTAAAGGAATATTATTATCTTTTAAAGTATTTAAAAACTTTGGTATTCCATCCCTTAAAACTAAGTTATTAGATTCAACAGCTTTTTCTAGATCTTTTTTATTCAAACCAGAAGCTATTAATAATTCAAAATGTTTAGTCCACCATTCTTTCATTAGTTGGCTTTTCTCTTCTAGGGAAATATCCAGATCCATTTCAACAGCATGATACTTCTCAAAAAGAGCTTTTGCCTTATCAGGATAATCAGGAGTTAAATAATCCTCGTCTCTTAAAACAGAGATCAAAGAAGACACTCTCTTACCGTCAACAAAAGCCTTAACTAAAGTTCTATCAAAATCAGCTAAAACAAAGATGCTTTTAGCTCCCTGTTTTAAAATCTTATCCTTTATTTCTTTCAGATCTTTTTGTTTAGCTATAAAAACGTTATCCATTTTGATACAAAAGTTAGTGGACTCTTGAGATTCTAGTAAAACCAGAGCAAGGTGTTATTTGAATACCCTTTTTTTCTAGTTCATCTAAAAATAAATTGACTCCCAATGAATCAGAAGAAATATGTCCAGCAATAACTACATTAATATTAGCTTCTTCAGCTTGTTTCTTTCCTTCTTCTGAAATATGCATTCCAACAACTGTTCCAATACCAGCATTAGCCATCTTTTCAAAAAGCTTAGGAGAGCCTTCTGTTCCTCCGGTAATTTCTGTTAGAGCTATCTTACCACATCTATTTTCTGGATTACCAACAAAGATCTTAGGACCAGAACCAACTTTCATCCCTTCTTTATACTCTGGTATTCTTTTCAATGTATCAACTAGCTCGCCAACGGTTTCTGGTTTTTTACTATCAATAAAGATCCTTAGAAATTGAGCAGCTAAGTTATCGCAAGGAGTATGAATATTAATTAAGTTTTGATTTAAAAGCTTCGCTGAATCAACTGTCTTTTGATGATTGCTAGCACTAGTTCCACGAGAAACTTCTTGGATTCTTTCTTTCATTAAACCTTCCGCTATATTAATCGGTACCCCATAATAATTTAAAACATCACATTGTAAATTCATTACATCGGATAAATAAGCTAAACTTCTACCAATTGGATGATGACCAATAATTAAATCTATGTCTCCTAGTTGCTTGGCTAAAAGTATTTCTGAAGTATCTATATCTATTCCGACCATAACTTTCTTTATTTCTTTATCATCAGAAACATTCTGAATACCTGAGTCTAAATATGGATTCTCTAAAGCATCTCTATTAAATTCATCTTTTTCCTTCTCATTCATCTTTTCATATTGTCTTTTTTTCTCATTCAAAAACTTCCTCACACCATCTTCTTTACGAAAGTCTGATTGAATCCCCATTTGAATAGCTAGATTGTATATATCTCTAATTGTCATTCTTTTTAACAACTTTCTTATATAGTTTCTCTATTGCTTCTTTTTCCTTCTTTAGACTTAAAGAATGGCGACGAATTGTCGCTTTCTCTTTTCTAATATATTTCCTTAATGATTTTGACATATGCTTTTTCATACAGTACCTATACTTTACACTAAAATGAAGCTAAGTGCAAGAAAAATCCCGCCTTGACACGGGATTGTTTACAATTAAACTGTTTGAAGAAAAAGCTCTTCATCAACTATTTCTTGCAAAATGTTTTCCTCTTCTATCTCTTCTAAAACAATTGATAACCTGTCTGTCTGGGGAGAAAATCCTTCTCTAATTATTCTTATTGTTCTTTGTGGATTACTTTTTTTCCTTAAAATTACTACTTTTGTTCTTTTAAAGAAAATACTTGGATGGCCAGGACAAAATCTTATCCTTGGCCTAGTGATTATTCTTACCTTTAAAGTTCCTTCATCCGAAAGATTTTTTAAGCTATCCTCCAAGGTTGTTAATATTTCCAACAATTGAAAAGGATCTATTATCCTCATTTCTCCATCCATAAAAATCCTTTCTCTATCTCCTATCAAAATGCAAATGTACTACTATAAACATCATTCTAGCAGATTATAGGGAGTTGTAAAGTGGATTACTTTTTTATCTCTTCTCTAATTATTTCTCTATCATCCCAAGGTATCTTTTTATTATTCGCCACACACATCCATGGTTCTGATCCTTTACCAGTGATAATAACAACGTCATTGTTGTTAGCTAAACTTAAAGCTTTCTTAATTGCTTCTTTTCTGTCTATAATCTTTTCGGCATTTGCCTTACCAACTACTTGATCAATAATCTCCATCGGATCTTCGTCATAAGGATCTTCGTTAGTTATAATCACTTTATCACAATACTGTTGAGCTATCTTTCCCATAACAGGACGTTTCCATTTATCTCTGCCACCACCACAAGAACCTAGAACACAAATCATTCTTTTATCTTTTAATGATTGATAAACCTTCTCTAGTTGTGTTGGTGTGTGAGCATAATCAACAATAACAAGAGGTTCTTTATTAACTATCTCCATTCTCCCCGGCATTCCTTTTGTTTTAGATAATGCTTTCTGACAAACATCCAAGGATATTCCTTGAGACAAAGCTATTTTAGTAGCTACTATCCCGTTATAGAGGTTAAACTTAGCTAATAGATTAAAGTGTTCTGGTAAAAGATTGGCATCTTTTATTCCATACTCTATCTTTTTATTGGCTGTTATTTCCATAAAGCTATTAGCATTCTCATCATCAATATTAATAATATGAATATTCTTTACATGTCTAAACAATCTTAATTTAGCTTCTTTATACTTCTCAAAACTTCCATGAGATTCAATATGTTCTGGGCTTAAGTTTGTAAAAACAGCTGTATTGAAATTAATAAACCTATGCCTATATTGTTTTATCCCTTCAGAAGTAACTTCCATAATGACATATTTACATCCTGATTTTAGTGCTTTTTTTAAGAACTTCTGAATCTTCATTCTCCCCGGCATTGTCATCTTTAGTTTATTTTCATATTTTTTTTCATTTATTATGAATCTAATAGAAGATATAGAAGCTACTTTTAAACCAGCCTCTTTGAAAATAGCTGAAGCTAGCTCAACAACCGTTGACTTACCACTTGTTCCAGTTATTCCAACGACAATCATCTTCTTAGAAGGAAAACCATACAAAACAGCCCCCACAAAAGAGAGAGTATAGTGATAAAAGCTTAAAAGAAAGCTCGGTATAATCTTTTTAATTATTCTTCTCATTACCAAGTATTTTTAATGCTTGCTGGATCCTTTCTTCGGCTGATATACTCTTAGAGACATTTTTTAAAATCTCTTTTATTTTTGGCCGAGGAAAACCGAGATTAACTAATCCTTCTTCAGTTTCATCTTCTTTAGAATGTTTCTCTGGCACTTCTTTTATTTTACCAGTTAGCTCTAAAATAATTGTCATAGCTTTCTTTTTACCTATTCCCGGAATGCCATCAAAAACAAACTCTCTTTCTGTTTTCGACAATATCTTTGCTTTAATATCATCTAAAGATCCTAGAGCTGATATCTCTAAAGCTATTTTCGGACCAACTCCTCTAATACTTTCTAGCGTCTCAAAAAACTCTAATTGTTTATAATCCAAGAAGCCATAAAGATCCATTATTGTTTCCTTAACATTAAGATAACAGAAAAGCTTTAGTTGGCTCCCTAATTTCGGAATTTCGGTCATTGATTTCTTTGATAGAAACACTTTATAGCCGACTCCATTAACATCAAGAATAATAAACTTTTCCTTCTTAACTATTATCCCCCCATTTAAGTAAGATATCATATTAGTTTAAGTATATTGAATTTTGGGCTAAAAATCAACAAAAGACTTGAATTATTTTCTATTTCTGCTATGATTTAGATATGCCAATAACAAAGTCAGCAAAAAAAGCTCTTCGCCAAAATGAAAAAAGAAGAGTTCATAACATAGTCTACAAAAAAAAGATGAGAGCACTTATTAAGAAAGTGAGGACTTTGGTTATTGAAAATAAAAAAGAAGACGCTAAGAAGCTTCTCCCCGCTGTTTATAAAACACTTGATAAAACAGCTAAAGTAAATATTATCAAAAAAAATACTGCTTCTAGAATGAAATCTAGATTGACTAAACTAGTCAAAGATTAAATCTCAGCTATCAAAAGATCTAGTGCTGTCGCCGGTTCTACTTTACCGGTTTTTATTTGCATATCTATCTTAAATATCTTTTGATAAATATCTTTTAATTCTTGGATAGTAAATCTTTGAGCAACATAATAACTCTTTTTAACAACAAAGGGGTGAAGCCCACTCTTTTTAGCAATCTCGTTATATGGCTTATTTATTAAGTCTTTAATAATTAAAAGGTTTCTGAATTGAAAGTTTATCATAGAAAGAAGGTAAATTGGTGAGTCTCCTTTTTCAATATGATTATGAAGCAAATCTAATGCTTCTTTTTTATTCCTTTGAGCGATAGCCTCTATAGTCTTAAAAATATCTGTTTCAATACCAGATTTTATTAAAAGGAAAACATCTTCTATCCTTATATTCTTATTATAACAAACTAGCTTTTTAACTTCATTGGATAGTCTCCAAAGATCATTACCAACATATTCCAGAAGCTTATCCAATGCTTGGCCATCTATTCTAGCACCATACTTTTCAATCTCAGCTTTAGTCCAAGTCCTTAGTTTAGTATAAGTTAAGGGCTCAAATTGTTGGGTATTGGCATTCTTTTCTAAATACTTAAGTAAAGCACTATTTTTATTAATCTTCCCCTCCTGATAAATAACGATAATGTCATCTGATTTTAAGAATTCCTCTCCTTGTTCTAAAAAGCTTTCTTTAAACTCGGTATTATCAAAAGAGTTTAAAATAACAGCTAGTTTCTTTTCTTCAAATATTGATGTTTGCTTAAGGCCATCTTGGAAACTCTTGAAAGAATCTCCATTAAAATATCTTAAATTAAGTCCGCTAGTACGAACCTTTTTATACTTATCAACTATTTCTTTCAACTTCTCCTTCATCCTATATGTATCTTCTCCATAAAGAAAAATAATCATGTCTGACATTTAGGACAGAAGCAGGTGCTTCTATTGTTTATCTTTTTTCTTTGAATCTTTGTCTTGCAACGAGAGCATGGTTCTCCTTCTCTTCTATAGACTTTTTTCTCATCACCAAAAGCACCTTTCTTGCCATTAATATTTCTATAATCAGAAGTACTCGAGCCTCCTAATTTCAGTGCTTTTTTTAAAATCCTTTTTGTTGCTCTGTAGATACTTTTTAATTCTTGCTCTGTTAATTTAGATACATCTCTAAAGGGATGTATTTTAGTCTCCCACAATATTTCATCAGCATAGATATTACCTATACCAGCAATCACTTCTTGCTTCATTAGGACTTGTTTAATCTTTCCCCTTTTCCCTTTTAACGCTTTCTTGAATTGATTAAAAGTAATTTCTAATGGTTCTGGTCCTAAGACTTTTAGGTCTTCTAATATATCTTTGGTCTTCTTTAATTCTACTTTGGCAAACTTTCTTAAATCAGAAAGAGCTAGCGTCTTTTTGTTGTCTAAAGTGAATTTCAAATGAATATATGAGTTGTATCTATCCTTTATATCCCATTTATCATAAAGCATATGACCACTCATCTTTTGATGAATCAAAAGAGAATAATCATCAGAAAGATTAAAGATAATATTCTTTCCTCTTCTATATATCTTCTTTATTTTTTTGCCTTTTAATTCTTTCTTAAACTTAGCGAGATCCATCTTTATCTGTTTCTTTGAATCTGTCCAAACACCAACGAAGGTCCTGTTAAGGACCTTCTGTAAACCTCTAACTGTTGTTTCTACTTCCGGAAGTTCAGGCATGCTATTTACCAATTGCTTGTATTTTCTCAACTATCTCACCCGGAGTAAAGTGGGCTTTAATTAAATAGTCATCAGCTCCCATCTCTAATCCTTTTTCTATATCATCCTTCTGCCCTAGGTTAGATAGAATAATTACTGGTATCTTAGCTAATTCTGGATCAGCTTTCATCTTAGCTAATACTTCAAAACCATCTATCCCTGGAAGAATTAAGTCTAAAAGAACCAATCCTGGTTTTTCTTTCTTAACCTTTTCTATACCATCTTCTCCATCAACTGCTTCAGCTACTTCGTAGCCTTCTTTAGCAAGTTTTTGAGAGATTAATTCACGAAGAAACTTATCATCTTCAACTACCAATATTTTTGTAATCATATTTTTATTTATTTTAATTGTTTATTTTATAATATACTATTTAAAAGTTAAAAGCAAACTATTTCTTTTTGACAGGAAGACTGAAATAAAATGTTGATCCTTTCTTATATTCAGAATCAAACCAAATCTTGCCGTTATGAGCTTCAACAATGTTTTTTGTTATAAAAAGACCTAGACCTGTTCCCTCTGTGTCCATCTTAACAACGTCTGCTCCTCTAAAGAACTTATCAAAGACTCTATTCTGTTCTTTTTTAATAATTCCTATACCAGTGTCTTTGACAGAGACTTGGATACTATCTTCTATTTCTTTAATTGAAACTACAATCCTCCCACCCGGCTTACTGTACTTTACTGAGTTATCAACTAGATTCTCAATAACCATCCTTATTTTTTCAATATCCATCAAAGTCTTTGATATTTTTTTCTTTGGTTTTATAAAGATTAATTTTAGCTTTCTTCTGGCGACAGACTCTCTATACAAAGCAATAACTGTCCTCGTTATTTCTACAACATCACCCAAAGTTAGCTTATAAAGATATCTTCCTTCTTCAATCTTTGTTACATTTAAAAGATCATTGACCAGACGAATCATTCTTTCATTTGAATCATAACTATCTGTTAGAAAATCCTTTTGTTCATCGTTTAATTTACCAAGCTCTTCATCTAAAAGCATTCTTGTTATCCATTTAATCGCCGAAAGAGGAGTTCTCAATTGATGAGCAGCTAAAGAGACAAACTCACTTTTCATCTTTTCAATCAGATTTTCTCTTGTAACATCATGCAAAATAATAAGTGTGCCAATTTTTACTTTTTCTCTTTTCACAGGAACAATTGTTATTTCTGAAATAATATTAGAATCAACCCTAAGCTCCTTTCTAAAGACTTCTCCCTTCTTAAATATATCTGTTAATTCTTTTAATAATTTAATTTTTGAAAGTTTAACAATAGACTTCCCTATTATTTTTTCTTTTTTGATTTTAAAAAAATCTTCTATTCTAGGATTAATTAAAGAAAGATTGTTTTCAGCGTCAAAAACCATAATACCGTCAGCAAAATTACGAATAATAGCTAATGTTTTATTTTTTTCTTCCTCAGCAACAACCTTTTTTTCATCAATATCTTCCAAGAGACCAAGAAGTGCTTTTCTGGAGTCCCTTTGAGTTCTTTTTATCTCTGTTAAATCAAAAAGACTAAGAAAATATCCTAACTTATTATCGCCATCACTTCTTATCTTGGTAAAAGCTTGAACTGAAATATCTGGCTTATTTACGGGAAAAAATCTCATCTCTCTTCCATTAACAAAACCTTCATTAAAAGTGTCTTTTATTAATTCTTTTATTTCGACCTCATCGAAAAAACTTTCTATTCTTCCATTAAAAATATCCTTAATTTTTATATTAGCTATTTCTAAAAAAGCTGGATTTAAATCCAGAATAACTCCTTCTAAATTAATAAAAGAAAGGGGGGAGGGAGTAAAAGTAAAAATATCACTAACATAAGATTCCAGAAAAGCTACGTTCCTCGATGATATTGTATTCTTTTTGCTAGTATCATTTACCATACTATTTCTTCTTTTTCATCTCTTTTATTTTGTTTTTCAATTCTATTATTCTTAATTCTCTGCCAATAGTTAATTTATGGAATCTTTCCAGCTCATTAATTCTTTGACTAAGCTCCTGAGTTCTTTCAATAACTTTTCTCTCTAAGCCCTCTCTAAGTACTTTAATCTCCGTGATATCTGAAAAAGCCACAAAGTAACCAATACTATTTCCTTCTCTATCTCTTCTCAAAGAGGCTGAGACGATAACCGGAATACTCTTCTTTGATTTAGTAATAAGTGTTAGCTCTCTTCCAGAAACAGGAATCTTTTTTAAAATTGTTTTTTCTAATTCTTCTATTTGATCTTTTTCTAAGAAAAACTTTCCTATATTCTCCCCAACTATTTCAATAGACAAATAGCCTGACATATTTTGAACAGCTTTATTAACATCAATGATCCACCCTAAAGGATTGACAGTACAAACAGCTAAAGGAAGAAAATCAGAAAACTCCTTAATAAAGATTTCTAGATCTTCTAAATCTTCTTTAGTTCTGCTGAGATCTCTTTCAATTAGTTTTTTTCTCATTATAATTATTCCCACCTTATCACATATTCATGATAAGGATCTCCTTTAAAAATACACTTAGTTTCTTCAATAGTAATCTTTTCACTCTTGAGTACGAATTGAGCCATTCTCAGAAAATAGCCAGCATGGTTAACACAGGTTATAGGATGAACTTTAAAGTTTCTAACTCTAAAAACCATATATTTTTCTTTAACGTTAAACTCGTGAGCTTCTAGCTTCCCTATGTCAAAATTCTTATTCCAATATTTAGGACTTTCCGTAAAGGACATTTTAGCTGAAACAAAGTACTTCATCATCATTCTCATAAGAAAAGACACTTTGGGAGCAAAGTTACCCATCTCAAAGATATCTTTTTCTGTCCAAGAGAGGGCATCCATTATAGCAAGATCCATTAAGGTATCTAAATAGACTGGGTACCATTCCATTGGACGAATACTCTTGAAATCTATCTCTTCTCCTAATTCTTTTAATCTTTTTGTTACTGCCTTAATTCCTTCCTCTCCTTTCCGATAACGAATGTATTCAAGATTAGTCAGAATACCCTCACCTCTTATCTTGCCCTTAACTTTCTTTAGCTTTTTTATTTCTTTTTTAAGATCCATTCTATTTACTGTCTTTATTAAAGACCGCTTCTATCTTTTCAACTATTTCCCCTGGATTAAAATGAGATTTAATCAAATAATCAGCAGCTCCTAAACTAAAACCTTTTTCAACATCTTCTCTCTCTCCTAGATTAGATAAAATAATTACTGGTATATTCTTGGTAGCTAGACTTGCTTTTAATTGAGTCAGCACACCAAAGCCACTTATTTCAGGCAAAACAAGATCTAATAAAATTAAATCTGGTTTACTATCTTCCGCTGCTCTGACACCTTCTGATCCATCTGTTGCTTCAACTACCTCGTAACCTTCTCCTAATAACTTTCTGTCGATTACTTTTCTGAGGAACTTATCATCCTCAATTACTAATATTTTTTTAGGCATGTTTTTAGTTATTAATTAATAAAATTCTTTATTTAAAAACTCCCCAAACCTTTCTTTGATAGGAAGAACTATAAAAAACGTTGTCCCTTGTCTTTCTTTAGATTCAAACCAGATTCTTCCCCCATGGGCTTCAATAATGTTTTGGGAAATATATAGACCCAAACCTGTTCCCTCTGTTTCCATTTTCATAACATTAGATCCTCTAAAGAACTTACTGAAGACTCTCTCTTGCTCTCCCAATGGAATTCCCACACCATTATCTTGAATCTGGAGTCCTATCTCTTTATTATTATTCTCTAATCTAATTATAATCTTCCCACCTTGTTTTGTATATATTATAGCGTTATCTAAAATATTTCCTATAGCCATATCCATCTTTTCAGTATCAAGCATCAATCTAGGAATTTCAACTCTCTCAAATTCAACATGAAGCTTCTTTCTTGTTATTTCTTCTGTCCTAGTATTTAATACAGATTTAATCACGTCTTCTAGATTAGCAAAAGTAAGCTTATTAAGATATTTACCCTCTTCTATCTGAGCAACATCCAATAAGTCTCTAACTAACTCTATTACTTTATCATTAGTGTTATAGGCTTTTTGAATTATATCTCTCTGGTCTTCTGTTATCTTTCCATGCTCTTCTTCTATTAGAGACTCTAAAGACCATTTTATAGCAGAGGTTGGTGTCCTTAACTGATGAGCAGCTAGAGTAACAAAGTCGCTCTTCATTTTGTCAGATAGTTTTTCTCTTGTTACATCATGGACAATAACCAAAGTGTTAATCTTCTCTCTATTATGAGTAATTGGAACGCTAGTTACTTCTATGATGAGATTTCCTTTTATATCAAGTTCTTGTTTCTCAATTGGTTTTATTCCTCCGCCTAATAAAGAGACTACGGGACTTAACCTTTCATATCTACTTAATTCTAGTATGGATTTTCCCAAAACATTAGCTTCTATAACTTCAAAGAACATTTCAGCTCTAGGATTAAAAAGAATAACTCTGCTATTTTTATCAAACACCAAAAGACCATCTGTTAAATAGTTAGTAACTTTTATATCAAATGTTTCACCTAAAACTGGGGCTTTCTTCTTAAAAAACATTATAGTAAAGTTAAGTTCTTTTTATCTGGCTCTTTAAAAACACGATCAATTAAAGTTCTGAATTCATAGCGTTCTAAGACTTTAGTAACCTTATCTTTATTATATCCTTTCCAGGCACATTTCTCCAGATCAAAATCAATAGAAACATCTTGATTGATTCTAGCCAACATTTGAGAAACATAGGCTTGCTCCTTACAACCAATCAATTTATCTTTAACACTTCCTTTCACCTTGCTAACATTCTTATAAACATTATCTAAAGAACCGTATTCTTTAATTAGGCTAATGGCCGTCTTCTCTCCTATACCATTAACACCCGGAATATTA
>Ga0265595_1001664_pt1 | contig 16585 bp, 10 predicted proteins | sample saktaG_15_FD_190148 | JGI IMG/M metagenome (GOLD analysis project Ga0265595, IMG submission 190148) | Saline water microbial communities from Sakinaw Lake, British Columbia, Canada - sak_2013_06_06_50m | ecosystem: Environmental > Aquatic > Non-marine Saline and Alkaline > Saline ... | reverse complement strand
ACGAGACACAACGACGCCGACATGACCCTTTACGCCGTCCGGCAAGGCGGCTTATACTATGACTCTGGTGGGCCCGGATTACGTGCCGAGGTGGGCCCGCTTTACACGCCGATTACCAAAGCAGGGCACCGCGTAAACCGGAACCTGGGATCTGTGCCTCTGCCCCGGCGCGCCGGGACGTTCATCATTGCTATCTTCTTTGCCTTCTTGCCTTTATCCCCTTTATCCCTGCCTTCTTTTTGCGCATAAGAAGAGCCTCGGCATCTTTCGGCGCCGAGGCTCTCTCGTATAAAATAAACAGTGGGCCGTCGTTTGTCGTGCGTCGCCGCACGGCTATCCGCCGAAGCGGACGAGAGTGTGCTGACTCCTATTACCGAGCAGATCTCTCTGCGAGGGAGGGTTTGGAGTGTCTCCCGGCCGGCATCTAGAAGTTCCTCTAGAAAGGAGGTGATCCAGCCGCAGGTTCCCCTACGGCTACCTTGTTACGACTTAGTCCCAGTCACCGAGCTCACCTTCGGCACTCCTGAATTGGAGCGACTTCGGGTGCTCCCAGCTTCCATGACTTGACGGGCGGTGTGTACAAGGCTCAGGAACACATTCACCGCGTCGTGATGATACGCGATTACTAGCGATTCCAACTTCATGGAGTCGAGTTGCAGACTCCAATCCGAACTGGGGCTGGCTTTTTCCGATTTGCTCCACCTCGCGGTCTTGCGTCGGTTTGTACCAGCCATTGTAGCACGTTTGCGGCCCTGGGCATAAAGGCCATGAGGACTTGACGTCATCCCCACCTTCCTCCGGTTTAACACCGGCAGTCTCGTTAGAGTCCCCGCCATTACGCGCTGGCAACTAACGACAAGGGTTTCGCTCGTTACGGGACTTAACCCAACATCTCACGACACGAGCTGACGACAGCCATGCAGCACCTGTGCAGATTTCACCCCGAAGGGCAGCCTATTCTGTTTCCAGGCAGGCATTCCTGCATGTCAAGCCCAGGATAAGGTTCTTCGCGTTGCATCGAATTAAGCAACATGCTCCACCGCTTGTGTGAGCCCCCGTCAATTCCTTTGAGTTTTAGCCTTGCGACCGTACTCCCCAGGCGGTCCACTTAACGCTTTTGTTTCGGCCGAAACTCCGTCAGAGAACCTTCGACCTAGTGGACATCGTTTAGGGCCAGGACTACCGGGGTATCTAATCCCGTTTGCTCCCCTGGCTTTCGCACCTCAGCGTCAGGACAGGCCCAGTACACCGCCTTCGCCACCGGCGTTCCTCTTGATATCTACGCATTCCACCGCTCCACCAAGAGTTCCGTGTACCCCTACCTGCCTCAAGCCTGCCAGTTCGCCCAGCCATTCCTCGGTTGAGCCGAGGGATTTCACAAGACGCTTGACAGGCCGCCTACGTGCTCTTTAAGCCCAGTGATTCCGAACAACGCTAGCCACCTTCGTATTACCGCGGCTGCTGGCACGAAGTTAGCCGTGGCTTCCTTTGGGACTCCTCAACGCGGAAGACTATTTGCCCTCTTTGCTTGGTAATCCCTGACAGCGGTTTACACCCCGAAGGGCTTATTCCCGCACGCGGCGTCGCTCCGTCAGACTTTCGTCCATTGCGGAATATTCGTTGCTGCAGCCTCCCGTAGGAGTCTGGGCAGTGTCTCAGTCCCAATGCGCCGGACCAACTTCTCAGTCCCGGTACCCGTCATTGCCTTGGTGGGCCGTTACCTCACCAACTAGCTGATAGGACATGGGCCGCTCTAAGGCCGGTAGGTCTTTCGATCCCCACCATTTGACCATCACACCTTATGAAATGATGGTATTATTGGGTATTACCTGCAGTTTCCCGCAGCTATCCCCATGCCAAAGGTACGTTACCCGTGCATTACTCGCCCTTTCGCCACTCTACTCGCTCCCCGAAGGGAACTTTCGCGTTCGACTTGCATGCTTTAGCCACGCCGCCAGCGTTCGATCTGAGCCAGGATCAAACTCGTCACTTAATGACTTGGTCGAACCCGCCAAGGCCGAAGCCCGGACAGGAACGATTCATTTGATCTTGGTTGTCGGGTCTGTTTAGGGGTGACCCGACAAGTCTTCGTCCCTAAGGGACAAAGGCTAAACTCAAAATCCTTATCACATGGATGTCACGAGGATTTTGAGCCGGCAACCTCTCGCAAGGGAGGTTACCTTCTACATCTCTTGCCTCCCGACGAGCCCGATCGTGACGACCGGTTCCGACGGGACACATCCTCGTGACGGCACCACTGTTCACTTGTCAAATAACGCTTCGCAAAAGCTTCTTGCCGCTCGCTGCGGGCCTCATCGCCCGCTCAACCGACAAGAAGAGAGAGTCTACTCATTTCCGATTGCGAGTCAATCTTCCGTTTTCAACTTTTGAAGTTTTTTTTCGCGGCTTTTTCGGCGGCTTCTCGCCGCCACCGTTTCGAGTGCTGCCGCCGGCCGACACGAGGCCCCGAAATATGCGGCACTACGGGAGTTTGCTCGATCAGAACCGACTGCCGGAGCGTCAACTCCGCTCGTGCCAGTGGGCTCACAACAGGCCCATCATTAGACAAGCCGATAGTAACTATAGCAGCCGCGAGGCTAAAGGTCAAGCAGATAGTAGATTTTTTGAGAAATCGCCATGGATTTTCGCCAGACGCTTCTTTGCAGTGTGCGAGGAAATATCCTGGCAGTGCGGTTCCTGAGCCCGGCAGGGCGATTGCGGATAGCCACGGGCGCAAGCCCGTGGACCGTGCATTCATTGATCCGGAGCCCCAGCGGGGCGAATGAGACCTTCAATCGCCCCGCTGGGGCTCTTTGCCTGGAAACCGGCGTTCCACGGGCTTGCGCCCGTGTCTAATCGCAAACGTCCCTACGGGACTAAGACGACCTCCAGCAACAACTTCCAATCTGCCAGGAAAAATACTCGCACACTCTTTGCATAGGTCCTATAGGACCTATGGGACCTATGGCCAACTCCGCACGCGATTGGAGCACGGCGTTTGCAATGCGCCCGTGGGCAATGTTCTCAGCCGGCGGCGGGGGCTTTCTGCACCCTGCTGCGGAGAAGCTGGAGCTTCTCCCGCACTTCCTGGGCAAACCGCGAATTGGGAAACTCCGCGATGATGGCCTCGCCGGCAGTGATGGCGTCCTGCCATCGCTGGTCGGTCACGCAGATGGCGAACTGGACGCCCAGGTTGTGCAGCCGGGCCTTGAACACGCCGCGGGCCGACTCCTGCATGGCCGCGCCTTCCTGCGGCGTCAGGTAGGTGTCGAGTTCATGGAGCAACTTGACGCCGTTGTCGACATGGTTCTTTCGCACGGCCTCGCCATATGCCTGGAGAAGCTGCCGCTTGACGTTGTTGCGGGCTTGCATGATGCGGTCGGGCAGCGCGGCGACTTTAGGGTTTTCCGGGAACAGCCGAAGCACTCGATGGGCTTCGCGCAGCGCCCGCGCCCACTTGTGGTCGTTGCACAACTCGTCGATGCGCGCGATTGCCAGGTCGATCTTCTCATCGAGGGTCGCGTTGCGGCTCTTTGCGATTTCCGCCCGCAGTTCCGCGGCCTCGGCCCCGTAGCCGAGTTCGGTTTCGACGGTCTTGGCCAAGTCCTCGGCGCGGGTGTAGTCCTGGCGGATGAGGTCCTCGTGAATGGCCTCGCGCAGGGCCTCGACCTCGCGGTCGCGATGCAGCAGCCGCTTGGCTCGATCCGACAGCGGTGCCAGTTCCGCCAGTTCGCGGATCCCGCGGGACGCCTCGTCCATGAGTGTCTCGACGCGGTCTATGCGGGAGGCGAGGCTCGTTGTGGCGCCCCGCCAGGCCGCCAGGGACCGAATCACTCCGTAAATCACGATCGACCACATCAGCGCCACCATCTCGGCCGTCACCAGCACGACCCACAGCATCGACTCCGTGGTGCCGATCGGGCCGGCATGCGGGCCGCCGATCGAGGCGCTGTCCAAGCCTCCAGCCGGGCCTGTAAGCGTCAACACGACCATCGCCACCGACGCAGTCAGCGCGATGAACAAAAGGGACAGGGTGCCGACGAACGCCAGACGGGCCAATCGCATCACCCACTCGAACCGACCGGTCTCTTCGGGCATAAGACATGCTCCTTGCATATAGAAGACGCATCCTTGCGGCGAGCGAAGTCCGAAAGCCGCACCTGTGAACCTAAGTTATGTTACGTTGCCCGCCAGCGGATGTCAAACCTTCGGAGGCGACGACTTTGCCGCCTTCGGCACGCCGGCCTGCACATTGAGTTATTCGACTTTCGCGGGTACCATCTTCACTAGATCAGCATGCAAGAGGACTTCCATGCCACACGAGACGATGAACGAACGACAGGTTGCCTCCTATCTGCACATGGACGTTCGAGACGTTATCAAGCTGGCGTCTCGCGGGCGGATTCCCTGCCGGAAGGTCGGCCAGGGCTACGTGTTCCGAAAGGGCCAGCTTGACCATTGGATCGAAGGCCAACTGCACACCCTGGACAAGACCCGCCTGGAAGGCATCGAAAGGGGAGTGACCGCCCATCACGGCGTCGCCCACGCATTGCTGAACGTCTGCCCGCTGATCCCCCCTGAGGGCCTGGCTGTGCCGCTGACGTCCCGCACCCGCGAGGGCGTGCTTCGAGACCTCGTCGGCCTTGCGCAGAAGGCGAACCTTGTCTACAACCGCGACGAGTTTCTGGAGGAAATCCGCAAACGCGAGGAGCTATGCTCGACCGCCCTTGCCGGCGAGATAGCCCTGCCTCATCCGCGTCACCCACTGCCTTATGGCATAGCCGAGAGCTTCATCATCGTCGGCTCGACGGAAGGCGGAATCCCCTTCGGCGCCGAGGACGGCTCCCTGACACGCCTGTTCTTCCTGATCTGCTGCAAGGACGACCGCACCCACCTGCACGTCCTGGCCCGCCTGTCGCGAATGCTCCACGCCAGGCAGAACGTCCGCCTGCTCATTGAGGCCCAGAGCCCCGAGGAGATGCGCGAGAGATTGATCGAACTCGAAGAAGCCGCCGTCGGCGCGGGAGACTGACGCGGCAAAAGAAAAAGCAGAAGCAGGTTCACGCGGAGGCCGCAGAGAAACGCAGAGTTAAGAAGAAGAAAAAGAAGAAGCATTTTGAAGGGGATTATTGGACCTGCCGGCAGGCAGATTATAGGATTACATGGCTTGATGCATATGTGTAAGTTTCTCAATCCTTTGCCCCACTCCCTCCTCTTTTTCTTCTTTCCCCCTCAGCGTTTCTCTGCGCCCTTTGCGTGAACCCGCTTCTTCTTCTTCTCTCATCCGCCCGCGAACTGCGTGTCGTAGAGCTGCTTGTACAGCGGGCAACTGGCCAGCAACTCGGCGTGCGTGCCGGTGGCGATTATCCGTCCGCCGTCCATCACGGCTATCATGTCCGCCGCGATGACCGTCTGGAAGCGGTGGGCGATCAGCAGTGTCGTCCGCCCGTGGCAGAACTCCTCCATCGCCTGCTGGATACGCTTCTCGCTGTCGGCGTCGACCTGGCTCATGGCCTCGTCGAAGATCAGGATGGCGGGGTCGCGAAGGATCGCGCGGGCGATGGTTATCCGCTGGCGCTGCCCGCCGGAAAGGGTCGCGCCGTGCTCGCCGACCATCGTGTCGTAACCGTCGGGAAGATCGCGGACGAACTCGTCCACGAAAGCCTTCTTCGAGGCCGCCAGAACCGCCTCGGGCCTGGGGCGTCGCAGGCCGTAAGCGATGTTCTCGCCGATCGTCGCGTGGAAGAGCACCGTCTCCTGCGTGACCAGCCCGATCTGCCGGCGAAGCGATCGGATCGAGACCTGCGAAATATCATGGCCATCGATGAGGATCTGCCCGCCCGTGGCATCGAGCAGGCGGGGCAGCAGGCCCACAAGCGTGGTCTTGCCCGAGCCGTTGGGTCCGACAATCGCCACTCTCAGGCCCGCGCGGATGGTCAGGTTGATGTCGTGCAACGTATCCTCAGCCACGCCGGGATAGCGGAAGTTCACCCCGCGGAATTCGATAGACTCGCGGTGACGAGCCAGCGCCGGCGCGCCATGCACGACCTTCTCCATCTCGATGTCGCGGAGCTGGAATATCCGCGTAGCCGCGGCCTCGCTGCGCTGGAACCGCGTGGCCACCTTGGAGAGTTTGCGGATCGGGTCGAACATTGCCGCCATGCAGGCCATGAATGCGATGAAGTCGCCCGGCTTCATGTTGCCATCGAGCACCCAGGAGCCGCCCAGGGCCAAGGCGCAGCACGCGCCCACCACGCCGAGGCATTCGATTGCCGGACTCGACGCGGCCTCGATCTTGGCGATCTTGTTGAACTGCTTCAGCAGCCCGCGGTTGACGCGGAAGAACCGCTTACGCTCCGCGCCTTCCATTGTGTACGCCTTGACCACGCGGATGCCAGTCAGAGTCTCCTCCAGCACGGAGATCATGCCTGACCACGATTCAAGCATTTTCTTGGCTACGCGTTTCATCCGCCTGCCGAACTGCCGGATCACCCAGTACGACGGCGGACCCACCAGCAGCGACAGAAGCGTCAGCTTCCACGAGAGCACCATCGCCACCACCACCGAGCCGACCAGTTTGGCCGGCTCGGCAAGCGTCTTGCCGAATAGCGTGATCTGACCCTGGCGGAGTTCCTGCATGTCCTGGACGAAGCGGCTCATTATATCCGTCGCGCCGTTGACCGCGAAATACACGGCTGGCAAGTGCAGCACCATCGTGTAGTTCTCGCAGCGAATGTCCATGATCGACTGGTTGACCGCCGTTTCGATAAGGTACTCCTGCGTGAAGCGAAAGATGTTCCGAAGGAACGTTGTCACCAACACAAGCACCAGCAGACCAAGAAACATCTGGTAGCGCGTGGCAGACTCGGGAATCCAGCCGATGGCCACCTTGAGTGCCTGACTGGTCCACTGGCCCTGCTCGATCTTGAACGACACTGTCCGCTGTTTGCGAGTGATTGGGTTCAGCACCCGCAGGGGCATTTTTGAGCCCACCTTGGCATCGACCAGCATTCGGACGATCATCTCGCCGCGAAGGACGAGGTGGTTGGGGTCCCCATCAACCATGCCCACCATCCAGTCGCCCTTGCGAAGCCCCGCCTTGTAGGCTCGTTTGTTCTCCGTGGCGCTGACCACGTCTATTACTTCAACCAGCGGCACTCCGTCCAGGGGCGTCGTCGCCGCCGGGGTCAGGCGAACACTGATTGTGCAGTCCAGCCGGTCGCTGACGATCTTGTCGTATACCCAGCCGCGAAGGCCCTGCTCGCCAATGAGCACCTGGCTGCCAGGCGCCATCATGCCCAGCCCACCGGCCCACAGAGCCGTTATCAGCAACACGCAGATCATTGATAGAATTAGCTTGCCCTTGTAGGGCAACAGGTATCGCAGTGACCGCCAGAAGTTAGTCATTTTGCCTTTCGCCCACTCACAGACGAAGATCGGCCGCGGAAACGCATGTTATGCCTACGTTATCCCAGACCGTCTTGGGGTTTACGTTTCGCCACAACAATCGCTCGTACTTGGCCAACTGCTCGATGATCTCCGCAAGCTCCGTCGCCTCGAACCGCCCGGCCAGGGCCGATGGAACCTCCGACTGGTCGGCGTGGACCAGTGGCCGGTCCGAGCCAGTCGAGATCGTAAGGGCGTCACGGTAGGCGCTGCCGATTAGCTCCAGCACCATCCCGGCCGACTGACGCGACGCGAGCGTCTTGGCCAGTTCCGCCCCGTTGGCAGCCTTGGCATCCGCGACGGCCTGGACGGCGAGATTATCAGTGAGCTTGACCAGGTGTTCGCTCAATTCCGCGCCGCCGGCGGCGGAGAGGTTCGACAACCTCGCAAGCACATCACGTTTTATCGCGAACATGTCCTGGGCGGCAAGCTTAAGTGCCCGTCCCACCGAGCCTTCCGTAAAGCCGGCCCAGAAGGCGGCCTCCGCCTCGCCCACTTGGGCCTCAAGGAGCTTGTCCCGCACGAATGCTGCCGGCAACGGGCCGAAACGCACTATCCAGCAACGACTTAGCGTCGTAGGCAGCATCCGGTCCGGCCAGCGGCATATCAGGATAATCCGCACGCCCGGAGGCGGTTCTTCCAGAGTCTTGAGCAGGGCGTTCTGGGCCGCGATGCTAAGCAACTCCGACTCCTGCACGATAAAGACCTTCCCGCGCCCCCGGGCCGAGGCACGGTTGGCTGGGTCGATCAGGAAACTGCGGATAACGTCGATACCGAGGTCCTGCATCACCCGCGAGCGGACGCTGGCGTCGTCGTGGTAGCGAGCGAGCTCCTTGTAGACCATCTGGAAGTCCGGGTGCGTGCCGGCCTCGATCATCCGGCAGCTAAGGCACGTTCCGCAGGCCTGGCGGACGGGTTGGGCAGCGTCTAAGTCCCTCAAATGTCCATTGTTGGGACGCGTCTGCACGTTCTCGCACAGCAGTGTCCGCCCCAGCGCCACTGCCGTTGTCCGCCTGCCGACCCCGATCGGGCCTGCAAACAGGTACGCGTGCGGCTGGCGGTCGCCGCCCAAGCTACGCTGGATCAGGCCCACCGAGGCGTCCTGTCCGACTATGTCCAGAAGCTCGATCATTTCGGGGCTGTCCAGTTTTGGATGGTGCCGCGAAGGCGGGTTTGGACCTCGTCGGTGCTGCCGGAGGCGTCGATGACCACGAATCGCCCGGGCTCTTCGCGGGCCTGCTCGAGGAAGAGCTCCCGCACCCTGCGATGAAAATCCAGGCCTTTGGCTTCCATCCGGTCGTGCCCGTTGACTCGCCCGGCCCGCGCAAGGCCCTCATCGCTCGGCAGGTCCAGCACCACCGTAAGGTCCGGCCAGGTCGGCCCGACCGCTATCTTCGCGGCCTGGCGGATTGCATCCGGGTCCATCCCGCCCGCGCCCTGGTAGGCAATGGTCGATGAAATGTACCGGTCGCTCAGCACGCACATCCCGGCCGCAAGGGCAGGGCGGATGACCTCGGCCGCAAGCTGGGCCCTGCTGGCCATGTACAGCATCAACTCGCACTCCACGGCCATTTCGCCGTGGGCGCGGTCCAGCAGGATCTGCCGTACGCGGTCGCCTATGGCCGTGCCGCCCGGGTCGCGGACCAGCCGCACGGCCGCGCCGCCGCCGCGGAGATGCTCCGCCAGCAGGCCCGCCTGCGTGCTCTTGCCCGCGCCGTCCGGCCCGTCGATGACGATGAACCGCCCAGCCAGTTTTTCCACTAACCTGTCCGCCAACTCGAATATCCTCGCTCCTATACCGCCCCGATAGTATCGCCAAACGGCGATGTTCTTGCAAGAATGCTGTCGGACAGGCGCTGTCGGGATGCTGTCGGGATCCCCGCTGTCCGAACCCATTGCCCCGCACCGCCCTTCGCGAGACGCTTTCCGCCTTGGCAAGGCATGCTCGCTTGGTTCGCATGTGGCGATCTTCTTGTCAGCCCCGTGAACGGGGCTGCACCGAAGATCGCGAGACACGTGCCTCGCTTCAGTGGGTAGGGTCCATTCACAAACCTTCCCTTGCGTCCGTCCCCCAAAGAAACCGGAGAATCCCGCATAACCGCCGCGGCGGTCTGTGCTACTATCCAATGTCCATTGGAAACCACACGCAGAATGGAACTCAGGCGGCTTCACATACTGGTTGGCGGGCAGGTGCAGGGCGTGGGCTTTCGGCCTTTCGTGTACCGCCTTGCCGCGGAGCTCAACCTAACCGGCTGGGTCGTCAACGACGCCGGCGGCGTGACCGTCGAGGTCCAGGGCCTGCCGGCGGATGTTGAGCAGTTTCCGCGCCGCCTGCGGGCTGAGCTGCCCCCGCTTGCCCACATCGCCCGCTGCGACGCCGCCGAGATGGAGACCGTCGCCGGCGATAAAAGCTTCGATATCCGCCCCAGCGAGGGTGGCGAGCTGGCCGACGCCCAGGTAACCGTAGACACCGCCGTCTGCGACGATTGCCTCCGCGAGATGCGCGACCCCGCCGACCCGCGATACGGCTACCCGTTCATTAACTGCACCAACTGCGGGCCGCGATACACCATCGTCAGCCGAATCCCATACGACCGGCCGAACACGACGATGGCCGATTTCGCCATGTGCCCGCTCTGCGCCGCCGAGTATGCCGATCCCTCGAACCGCCGCTTCCACGCCCAGCCAATAGCCTGCCCGGAGTGCGGACCTCGCGTCTGGCTGGCAGATTCCGCCGGCGAACCTATCGACTGCGACGACCCGATCGCCGCCGCCGCGGAAATGCTGGAGGCAGGGCGGATCGTCGCCATCAAGGGCCTCGGCGGATTCCACCTCGCCTGCCGGGCCGACGACCAGCAAGCCGTCCTCCGCCTTCGCCAACGCAAACGCCGTGACGAAAAACCATTCGCCGTAATGGTCCGCGACCTGCCCGCCGCGGCTGAGCTTTGTGAGCTTTCGCCCGAGGCCCGCCAACTCCTGGCCGGGCACTTGAGGCCAATCGTCCTGCTGCCAAGACTGAAACTCGCTGGCGCCCTCGACCAAATCGCCCCCGGCGTCGCCGCCGACCTGGCCTGCCTGGGCCTCATGCTGCCCTACACCCCGCTGCACCACCTGCTCTTTGACCACATAGCCCGCCCGCTGATAATGACCTCCGCCAACTACGCCGACGAGCCGCTGGTCAAGGACAACGACGCCGCCATCGCCGAACTTGCCGCCCTGGCCGACACGCTGCTCCTGCACAATCGCCGCATCGAACGCCGCCTCGACGACAGCGTCGTACAACTCACCGGCCTGGGCACCCTCAGCGTGATCCGCCGAGCAAGAGGCTACGCACCGCAGCCAGTGAGAATCACCGCACTGTCAAGCGCGACTGGCACCCCCTCCATTCTCGCCGTCGGGGCGGAACTCAAGTCGGCCGTCTGCCTATACCGTAGCGGATGGGCAATGCTCGGCGAGCACATAGGCGACTTGAAGGATGGCCGAACCTACCGCCACTTCATCGACACGATCCGCCACCTCGAAGACCTCTTCGAGGTCCGCCCCGAGGTAATCGCCTGCGACATGCACCCGCGGTATCTGTCAACCGAATACGCCACCCGCCGGGCACGGGGCGAGCTTGCCGGCTGCCCGCCGGCCCGGCTCATCCGCGTTCAGCACCACCACGCCCACGCGGCCGCGTGCCTGGCCGAAAACGACCACGCGGGGCAGGCCCTTGCCATCGTCGCCGACGGCGTCGGCTACGGCGCCGACGGCGCCGTCTGGGGCTGCGAGGTTTTCCGCTGCGATCTGGCCGGCTACCAGCGACTTGCCCACCTGCGATACACCCGTCTGCCCGGCGGCGACAAGGCCGCCAGGGAAACCTATCGCCCCGCCCTGGCGGGGTTGTACGACGCGATCGGCGAGGACTGCCTGAGCCACCCGATCATCAAACGATTGGGCATTGACCTTGACACGATCCAGCAGACCCTCGACCTGCTCCGAGCCGACATCAACAGCCGCGAGTCCAGTTCGCTGGGCCGATGGTTCGACGCCACGGCCGCCCTGGCCGGCATCGCCCAGGCCAACCGCTTCGAGGGACAGGCCCCCATGATGCTTGAGGCCGCAATCGCCCCCGGCGTCGAGGATGTCTACGACTTCGCCATCGACGACCAACCGACACCCATGCTCATCGACCTTCGCCCGACTGTCCTGGCCCTGGCCGACGATGCCGCCTCCGGCACGCCCCCCCCCGTCCTGGCTGCGAAGTTCCACAACACGGTGGCAGCATTCCTCCACGTCTCCGCCTCGCTCGCCCGCGACCGCACCGGCCTGGGCGTGCTCGCCCTGTCCGGCGGGTGCTTCATGAACCGCTACCTCCTGGCCCGACTGGTCCGCCTGCTCCAGGCCGACGGCTTTACCGTCCTGACCCACCGCACCGTGCCGACCAACGACGCCTGCATCGCCCTTGGCCAGGCCGTCAGCGCCGCCGCCCGTATCGCGGCGGGGCAGTAGCTGGCGGACCTGAGGCCAGCGCCAGAGTTCCCCTGAGCCGCAAGGAAGAATATGCTCTTACGAGCACACTACGAACGCCAGAGGCGTCATCGAAACTCGCGGAGCGTTCGGAACTCTTTCAAATTGCGGCGCGGGCCAGACTCACGCGAAGCGTTCGTAGTGCCGCCGTAAGGCGGTATGTTTCTCTGCATTGGCCGCCCCGCTTCACTTCGGCTGAATCCGCCCTGCGTCGTTGACCAGTATCGGCAGGATCGCGGGGCGCTCCTTGAACGGGGCCTTGTCGTCGTTGCCGAACAGCGTGCTCCACCACTGGCCCTTGACATCCTTGAACAGCATGTTGTGTCCGCCGTGGGGCACGGCCAGGTAGGCCTCGCCGTATGGGCCGTAGATGCTCGCGGCGCTGGCGATCATGCAGTCGTAGGTGCTGACGCCGTCGCGCTTGTTGAACTCGGCGCAGATCAGGTGATACCGCCCATTGATTTTCGCCATGGCTGCGCCCTCGAAGCCGACGTGGTTCTTGTTGGACGGCTTGAGCAGTCTCGGCTCCTCGGCCAGGCCGGTCATGTCGTCCTTCATGCGGGCGATCATGCCGTTCTGCCAGATGAAGTACACCTTGCCGTCATCGTCGGCGAACAGCGAGGCGTCGATATTGGCGGTCAGCGGCCCGTCCTTCTTGATGTCTTCGTAAGGCCCTTCCGGCTTGCCGGTCGTGCTGCGCAGGATGCCCGTGCCGCCGTAGTTCACGCAGTAAGCGAAGTAGAAGTTGCCCTTGACGTAGTGGATCTCCGGCGCCCAGATGGCGCGGTGTTTGCCCTTGCCCTTCTGCCAGGTCGCATCCTTCTCGAAGCTCCAGACCAGCCCCATCGGCTCCCAGTTCTTGAGGTTCTTGGACTTCCACATCCGGATGCCCTCGTTGGTCTGCCACCAGGTCGGATGGCCCGTGGTGCCGGTAAGGTAGTAGGTGCCGTCGGGGCCCAGGCAGACGCAGGTGTCGCGCACCGGATAGTCGAACAGGGGCTTGAGGTCCGCGGGCAAACGCGGGGCCGGCGCCGCCGCCGCGGCCGTCGCGGGCTGCTCCGCGGCCGTCGCTCTGATGATTGACACAATACTCATAACTAACGCCACCGCGATAATAAGTTTCATGGGATTGTTTCCTTTGTCGGGTTAAGTTGATTTGCATACTATATCGTCATCGTCGGCATCAGGCAATACAAGGAGCGCGTGACCATGGATGATCGCATCGCAAGGTTTTTTGGCATTGGCATTGGCGGCCTGTTGTCTTTGGCGCTGGTAATGGGCGGCGGGCTGCTGACGTCGTGCAAAGACGAGGGGCAGACCGGGAAAACCCGCTCGGCAAATGCCGCTGAATCGCAAAGGCCCATCGTGGTGGGCTTCGCCCAATTGGGCTCGGAGAGCGACTGGCGTGCCGCCAACACCGTCTCGATCCAGGCCGAGGCCGAGAAACGCGGCATCGACCTCCGCTTCACGGACGCCCAGCAGAAGCAGGAGAATCAGATCAAGGCCCTGCGGTCGTTCATCGCCCAGAAGGTGGACGTCATCGCCTTCTCGCCCGTGGTTGAGACCGGCTGGGAGCCGGTGCTTCGGGAGATCAAGCAAGCGGGCATCCCCGTAATCCTGAGCGACCGCGGCGTGGATGTGACCGACCCGACGCTCTACCTGACGTTCATCGCGCCGGACGTGGTCGAGGAAGGCCGGCGGGCCGCCAGGTGGTTCGTCGAGCACACCACCGGCGACGTGAAAGTCTTCGAGCTTCGCGGTACACCGGGGGCATCCTGCGCCGCCGACCGCAAGAACGGCTTCGAGGAGGTCGTCAAGGCCAATCCGCGAATCACCATCGTCAAGAGCCAGGATGGCAACTTCGAGCGGGGGCGCGGCAAGGAAGTGATGGAGGCGTTCCTGAAGACCAAGGAAGGCAAGGAGTTCAACGCCCTGTACGCCCACAACGACGACATGGCCCTCGGCGCGATCCAGGCGATGAAGGAAGCCGGCCTGAAGCCCGGCAAGGACGTCAAGATCGTCTCCATCGACGCCGTCAAGGCTGCCTTCGAGGCAATGATCGCCGGCGAGCTCAACTGCACCGTCGAGTGCAGCCCCCTGCTGGGCCCGCAACTGTTCGACGTTATCGAGGCGGTGGTGGCCGAAAGACGCCTGCGAGGCACGGTCAGCACCGCCGACTTCATCAGGCTGGAGGTAAGGCAGCCGCTGCTGGAAAACCTCGACAACATGTTCGTCAAGCGGGTCATGGTCAAGGAAGGCGTCTTCGATCAGTCGGTGGCCAAGGGCCTCATCGGCGGAAGGAAGTATTGAACCGCGACATGACCAGGCGTGAGATAGTGATCGAGGCGTTGGAGTTTCGCCCCCCGCCGTACGTGCCCTGGGCGTGGGACATGACCCAGCAGTGCGCCGAGCGAATGCGCCGCCACCTGGGCGTCGAGGACCTCGGGCCGTTCATCGGCTCGCACGTGCTGGGCCTCGGGGCCGGCATCGGGCGGTTCGAGCCTGTGGGCCCACTTGATAAAAATCATTTCCGCGACGTGTACGGCACTGTCTGGGACCGCACCGTCGACAAGGACATCGGCACGCCCGTCGACTGGCCCATCCGCCGCCCGGAGGACTTGGACGGCTACGCCTGGCCGGATGCGTCGGACGATTCGTGGTACGCCGACATCCCCGCCCAACTCGCGGCCCACGGGGACCTGTTCAGCATTTACCAGATCGGCTTCTCGCTCTACGAGCGGGCATGGACCCTCAGCGGCATGGCCGAGCTGCTGATGAACATGGTCGAGCGCCCCCAGTTCGTCGAGCGGCTGATGGACCGCATCGTCGAGCACAACCTTGTGCAGGTGCGAAGGGCGCTGGAGTTCGACGTCGACGCGGTGTACTTCGGCGACGACTACGGCATGCAGAGCGGGCTGATTATGGGCATCGACCACTGGCGACACTTCATCAAGCCGCGCTTAGCCCGGATGTTCTCGCCGGTCCGCGAGGCCGGGCGATACGTCTTCCTGCACTCCTGCGGATGCGTCACCCAACTGTTCGACGAACTCGTGGAGATCGGTCTGAACTGCTTCAACCCGTTCCAGCCGGAAGTCATGGACGTCTTCGACATCAAGAGGCGATACCACGGGCGACTGGCGTTCCACGGCGGTTTGAGCGTGCAAAAGACGCTGCCGTTCGGCTCGCCACAGGACGTTCGCCAAGCCGCCGCGGCGCTGATCGAACTGGGCCGCGATGGCGGATACATCTTCTCACCCTCGCACAGCGTCCCGCCGGATGTACACCCGGAAAACCTCCTGGCCATGATGGAAGTCCTTCGCAGCCAGCCGGGGTTTTTGGGCTGATTTGCGGCGAACCTTATAGGTCATATAGGTTCTATAAGACCCATAAGACTTGGGTTATCTGAACGAAAAACAGACTCGGCTGGTGCTAAAACAGCCATCCAAATGGAATGGGGCAAGGTAAGTAACATCCACTATTATAAGGACTAACGGTGTACACCAATAGCTATGTTATCTAAATAGAAAACTTTTTCTGTTTTTGTCTTGCAATTTACTAATCTTCGGATATGATGCATCTGAATCATAGAAGTCCCCAGCGGCTCAAAGGCCGTGGGGCAGCAAATGCAGGGCTGGCCGGGCGGTCGTAGATTACCCGACTCAGCCCGGCCGGGATGCCGCGTTGGGCCTCGGCCAATCACACGAGCAACTACCCACCGGGAGCGACGCGGTCATCGTGTGCGCCTACGGACCAGACAAATACGACCCGGTCCGCTGTCGCCGCTGCGGACACGTCACCCGGCGAGGCGAGCTAAGGACCGACCGCTACCTGCGGCGGAGCCTCCAAGGCATCCGCCACGTCGCGGCCGAGATGTGCGAGCCGGATGAGTACGTCGTCGTCTGTCCGGACTGCGGAGTCCGCGAGTTGTTCGACGACATGATCCGCTGCAGCGAGTGCCTGGAGTACCCGTGCATCTGCACGCCTAGCGCTCCGTAAAACGTCATTGTGATGGGTGCCATGCTTGGCGTCTTCGGAAGCATGTCCTGCGGAAACATGCTTCCCCAAGGCTGGAAGCATGGCGCCCAATCCACCGAATAATCCGCGCGGGCCGGCCGGCGGGAGGACCCATGACAACGTGGCGGGGTCCCTCCGCGCGCCGCCGGGGCGTGGCCAGGATATTGCCCAACCGGGCAGGACAGGAGAACAGAGATGGTCAGTTTGACAAGTCCCACAATGTCATTCGTAATCCCCGCCTCGCGGGCAAGCTCCAAGGCCCGGATCCCCGGAGCCGCCGTTGGGGGCCAAAGGCTCTACGGGCGAACCCGCGAGCAGAGCCCAGCGGGCGGGGCCTTCGTTTGCCCCGTCTGCAAGGGCCGCTACGGCGACCCGCTCTACCACGGACCCGCCGGCCATGCCCCGCAACAGATGTGCTTCGACTGCTGGGCCAGTGAGTGGGCATCCATGATCCAGGTCCTCTCACGCGGCGGCAATTGGCGGCAGATCGACTCGGCCCTGTTCCTTCTCTGCCAGGGCTTCTCTTACCAGGAGGCGGCCAACTTGGCTGGGATATGCCGCAAGACGCTCCACAACTGGATTCGCCAAGCCCGCCAGCGCCCGGAAATGGCCCCTG
>Ga0265595_1001660_pt1 | contig 16595 bp, 15 predicted proteins | sample saktaG_15_FD_190148 | JGI IMG/M metagenome (GOLD analysis project Ga0265595, IMG submission 190148) | Saline water microbial communities from Sakinaw Lake, British Columbia, Canada - sak_2013_06_06_50m | ecosystem: Environmental > Aquatic > Non-marine Saline and Alkaline > Saline ... | reverse complement strand
CACAAACATTAAAAACCCGTAAGCGCCCCCGTTCGTCATTCCCGTCCCCCGTCCTTTGTTTTCCCTGTCTCCTGTCTCCCGTCTCCCGTCTCCGTTCTTTATTCCCCTGTCTCCTGTTTGTTGCATTAGCGTCCTTTGCGCCTTTGCGTGAGATATCTGTGGCTTGCAATACATGGCCAATAAACTCAACCAGATTAGGCCTGGCCAACGCTGACATTCTTTGCGAACCTGAACCAAACCTAAGATAGGCCACCTTCCCCGGAGCAAAAACCCTGCGGTCCAGATTCAAACTCCATTCACGATCATACACCGGAGCCAGACGCAAAATAACCAAATTATGGAGCTTACCTTCATCATATAAAATACGCAACCGCCTCTCCGCATCCAGTTTACTTACCGCATAATCACTTGACGGCCGACACTCGCTCTCCTCACCAACTGCGTTATTACTATTCTTTCTTTTTAGCGCCTTTGCGCCTTTGTGTGAGAATATCTTTCCTGACCCCTGACCACTGACCCCTGACCACTGTTCTCTCTCCCCATACACCGACACCGAAGATAAAAAGGCAAAGCACACATCAGGATTACACTTGGTAGCAGCCTTCGCAAGATTTTCAGTTGCTTCACTGTTAACACGCATATAGGTGTCGAAACTAACTGCCCCGATCTTTTGATGCGCAATACCGGCACAGTGAATAACCACATCGGGAGAATACTTTTCGCAAATTGCCGTTACTGAATTTAAATCGGTCAGATCAGCTTGTTCCCAGGCAATATTAAGTGCCTCTCCTGGTGGGCTGTCCGCAATATCTGTCCCGATTACTTTATTGCCGGGACCTAATCTGCGGCAGAGCGCACTTCCTATAAAACCGGCAGCGCCGGTTACAAGAACTTTCATTTCACATTTCCTGTCCACAGATTTTACAGATTAAATGGATTACTTTGGGAAAATCAAGCCGTATGAACCCATTTTGCACGCTTTGGCGAGAGTATGACAAGATGATTCTTGAACTGAACAGCGAGCGCATTCCCCGTTGCTTGCAGCGGGGTTAGCGAGCGAATAAAATCAACAAATTTCCTTAACAGTCGGAGATTCCCCGCAGCTTGCTGCGGGGAGATTCAATTGTTCTGAAGAATGGAGGCGTAAAAATGGTAGAAGAAGCTTTATAGCATTTTTGGATGTTGCAGGATGAACCTTCAGTCGAATTACACCTGGGTGCTTGCTAAGCGGTAGGATTACCCAATCACCAAAATGTTCATCAAAAGTAACAAGAATGCGATTTTCAGTAATCGCTTTCTGCAATATCTCATAGTCATCAGACCGGGCTTGGCCGGCTTCGGAAGCACGAATAACATCATGGTCTTCACCACGCAAAGCTTAAGCTACATCCAGTCGCAACATTTAATCCAGATAAAGCTTAAGAGGTGCAGGCATAGGCTGCTCTGATCTCTGTGTGATCAAGAGATGCCCTGGCATAAAACAAGGCTGCCTGGATATCTTCCTTCTTCAATTCCGGATAGCCGGCAAGCAAAGTATCCTAGGATTCACCTTCTGCTATCTGTTCCAAAATAACAGAGACAGGAATCCGTGTTCCTTTGATCACAGGCCTTCCATCGCAAACTCTTGGATTAAGCTCAATTCGATCCATCCAAATCATCACAAGTCCTCCTGAAAAATTTCTCTTATAATACCTAATTAGTGCTCCGGCCTGAACCGTGAACTTCGATCCACCTATCAGCTATCAATTTCTATTCTTACCCGCTTCATCAGGTGAACCTTCTATATATTTCCTTACGATGACCTATTCTGACGATTTCTATCGTTGCTATATCAGAATATACCGAATAGATTATCCTATAATCACCTGCCCGAAGGCGATATGTGTATTCTGCGCCATGCAGTTTACGACTCCCGGGTGGATAGGGATTGTCAGGTAGTGTTTCAATAGTTTGAAGAATTCTTGAAATGGTCTTCTTTTGAAGTTTCTTGAGTTCTTTTCGAGCCGATTGTTTCCACTCGATCTTATATAAGGCCATCGTTTTTTAACTCAGCAAGAAACTTTTTGTGAGATATTGTTGGTTCATCTCTTCTCTCAGCCACAGCAGCCAAATCTTCGATATCCTCGATCAACTCTTGAAATTTAGAGATCGACAAAATAACTGATTTTTTCTTACCCTTTTCATCTGTTATATATTGAGGGTAAACATTGTCTAACCTTATCATTGGAGTACCTCCTTCTTATCCTATCCTGATCGCAGTAATACTATCACCTCAAAGATGAAATCGCAAACCAAATTGGCATTCCCGCCCTTCGTCCTTTGTCTTTCCGGTCTCCAGTCGCCGTCCTCCCTTCTCCCGTTTTCCTGTCTCCCATAATTGTTTCAAGAGAGTGACCCGGCGCAAACCCCATCCCCATCATCTTTCCATTATCGAAAACCAGATCAGACGCCAATTTATCATAACAAGAATGAATCCACTCCCTCTTATTGAAAAAGAAAACACCCGCAATACGTGTCGCAAACCAGACAGCAAAAAGTGGAACGGAAATCACAGGCCTGTCCGGTCGAATACCCGATTTTTTAAAGACCCGAATAATCCTGTTAAATTCATAAGCCTCCGCATCACAAACATTAAAAATCCGCAAGTTCCGCCTTTTGTCATTCCCGCCTCCCATTTTGTCATTCCCGCGAAAGCGGGAATCCATCCCATATTCATTATCTTTTAATCTGCGAAATCTGTGGATAAGAAATTCAATAAACTCAACCAGATTAGGCCTCGCCAATGCCGACATCCTCTGCATCCCCGACCCAAATCGAAGATAAGTCACCTTCCCCGGCGCAAAAACCCTGCGATCCAGATTCAAACTCCATTCACGATCATATACCGGAGCCAAACGCAAAATAACCAAATTATGAAGTTTACCTTCATCATATAAAACACGCAACCGCCTCTCCGCATCCAGTTTACTCACAGCATAATCACTCGAAGGCCAACACTCCCCCTCCTCCGATATTCCGGTCTCCCGTTTCCCATCTTCCTGTTCTCCGTCTTTCCCGTCTCCGGTCTCCGGTCTCCTGTCTCCCTTCGTCCCCTCCCCATACACCGACACCGAAGAAAAAAAGACAAAACACACATCAGGATTACTCTCCCCAGCAGCCCTCGCAAGCTCCTCAGTCGCCTCACTGTTAACCCGCATATAAGTAGCGGAGTCTACCGCCCCGATCTTCTGGTGCGCTATACCGGCACAGTGAACGACCATATCGGGAGAATGCTTCTCACAAATCGCAGCCACAGAATCCAAATCGGTCAGGTCCGCCTGCTCCCATGCAATATTAAACGCCCCGTCTGCGGGACCTGTAATATCCACCCCAACCACTTTATTGCCGGAGGCTAATCGAGTGCAGAGGGCACTACCAATAAAACCGGCAGCGCCGGTTATTAAAATATTCATCTCTCCTGACACAGGGAAACCCTTACCCATTCTTTCTGCGTAATCTGTGAAATCTGTGGTCAGTTACCTAAAGATCTCTTCCGCCATTTGTTCTATAATTTTATCGCGATCATATTCATTGCTCAAAAGTGACTTCATATTACTGCCAAATGCCTGCAACTCGTGTTTTGGCGCGGTCAGAAATTTTTCAAACCCTGCTTTTATGTCGTCAATATTATTTGGATGCGAAACGAAACCAATCTTATTGTTTATTGTTAGATCAGCGACTTCCCCATTCATCACACAATAGATTGGTTTGCCGGATGCAAGATAGGCCTGGAATTTTGCGGGTACTGTTAAAGAAAAAATTGGCTCGTCGATTAAGGATATTATTAAAACATCACTGCCTTCAAACCATTTCGGCATTTCTTTTAATGGTCTTCTTCCCCAAAAATAAACATTTGCAATATTCTCTTGTTTTGCAATATTTTTTAAGGCTTCCAGATTTGAGCCATCACCAATGATGTTTAAATTTATCTGGTCATTGGATTTTGGCAAAAGCGAAAACCCCCTGATCACATTCTCCAGATTCTGGACTGTTCCGATATTGCCCGCAAATGTAAAATTAAAATCCCCGTTTAATAACTCATGTGGCTCTACCCCCTCGAAATTCAAATCATCGGGTGCCCATTGAGGAGAAAAGCTTATTCTGGCGTCTGGAACATATTTTTCTATTTTCTGTTTAAACCCACGACAAGAAACAAAAACCGTTTCACAATTTCTGTAAACAGTTGTCACAAATAAATCCAGCAGCTTTCCCGAAATAACCCTCTTTTTAAACCCATAGGCATAAACTGAATCCGGCCATATATCTAAAGTCCAGACATAAAATTTGCTTCCAAAAAGCTTTTTAATAAGTACTGCAGGAATGGCCTGTGTCAAAGGACCAATATGGTAAACAAAAACCTTTTCATATTTTCTGCCTATAAACAGGGACACCAAAGATGCAAAAAAAGCAAAACATAAATAATTCAGTACTTTTAAGAACACACCTTTTTTATAACCCATCAAAGAAAGAGCTCTATAAACCTTAATGCCCTGCCACTTTTCCGTCTGAAAAAGCTTATTCTTATACCCTTCATACACCTTGTCAAAAGGATAACTGGGGGTCTGAGTTAATACGGCTACTTCATAGCCTTTAGCCTGCCAGGCCTGTGCCAGATCATTAATCCCGAACTCTTCCGGATAAAAACGTTCGGTGATTATCAGTACACTCTTATTTTTTTCATCCCTTATCGCGCTGCTCATTCCGGGGGAAGATATCTTCTGGTTCAACTTAATTTATCCCATCCCACATATTACTCAATTTTGCCGTTCCAATGATCAGTTTGACCACCCTCTGGGATATATTTTCAATTTCATACTCGGCAGGAATGGAGTGCTTGCGTTGAGAGGCATTTTCTTCTGTCGCCACTTTAATTGCCTGAACAATTGTCTCAGGATTTAATCCCGTCAAAATAATGTTTCCGGTATCCAAAGCTTCCGGTCTTTCCATAGCATTCCTGACAGTAATCGCCGGAAATGAAAGAATGGAAGATTCTTCACTGATTGTGCCGCTGTCTGAGATAGCGCAGAAGGAATGCATCTGAAGATGGTTGTAATCAAAAAATCCAAATGGCTTTAAAAATTGTATATGGGGATGCGGTTTAGTCTCAGCTAAAGCCTCCAGACGTTTTCTTGTTCTCGGATGGGTCGAAACGATCACAGGAAATCCATACTCTTCACAAACAAGATTCAAAGAACGCAGTAACAGACCAAGATTTTCCTTGTTGTCTACATTTTCTTCCCTGTGGATACTGACAATAAAATAGCCATCTTTTTTTAATTCGAGTTGTTCCAAAATCTTTGAAGATTGAATCTTCTCCATGTGAGTCAAAAGGACTTCCTTCATGGGAGAACCTGTAAGGTAAATGCGGCGGTGGGGTAGACCTTCAGATAACAGATGACGTCTGGCATGTTCCGTATAGACGAGATTAAAGTCACTGATATGATCGATTATCCTGCGGTTGATCTCCTCAGGAACATTAAGGTCAAAACAACGGTTGCCCGCCTCCATGTGATAGATTGGAATCTTCATCCGCTTGGCCATGATTCCGGCAATGGAGCTATTGGTATCGCCCAGGATCAAAACTGCGTCAGGCCTTTCTTTTTCCAGCACCTTTTCAATGGATATGATGATATTCCCCATGACAGCGCCCAAAGAACTATGGTCCACGCCCAGAAAATAGTCAGGCTTGCGGACATTCAATTCATTGAAAAAAATCTCATTAAGTTCGTAGTCGTAATTCTGGCCGGTATGAACAATCTTATGATCAACATATTTATCCAGAAGCGCCATCACGCATGAAAGGCGTATAATCTCCGGCCGCGTTCCAAGAATAGTCACTACTTTGAGTTTATTCATATGGTTTATACCTTGCTATAATAGGTGTCCGGTTTTTCGGGGTCAAAAATCTGATTCGCCCAAAACAAGACGATCATTTCATCATCCCCCAAATTTTCAATGGAATGTGTATATCCCGGCGGAATATCCACCACCTCAATATTCTCCCCGGAAACATGATAAGACAGAACCTCATCCCCAAAGATATGCCTGAACCTGACAACGGCCTTTCCTTTCAGGACGCAAAATTTTTCCACCTTGGTATTGTGATAATGGTTGCCCCTGATGATGCCCTTATTAGATGTTGATACGAATATCTGACCAAACTGCTCAGATTTAATTAACTCAACCAGGCTTCCCCTTTGATCGGTTTTTGTGTCTAACTTGTAAGAAAAATCATCTTTATCCAGGTGGGACAGGTAGGTTGCGTGCAAACATTTCATCAAGTTATCAGACAAATCAGGCACAACTAATGACTTACGCATATCCCTTAATTGATATATCTTCTCTGCCAACTCGCCAAGGGTTATCCTGAATGTCCGTTCGATATTATAATAATATTTGCCTCTATCCGCATTTTCATCCGAGAGTATGCCTAAAAATTCATCAACCACATCATCAATATAAACCATCTCAATTTCCTTGCTGGAATCTGAAATGGAGATATCCAAGCCATGCGAGATGTTATAACAAAAGGTCGCCACAACTGAATTGTAATTCGGCCTGCACCATTTTCCGAACACATTGGGGAAACGATATATATAGACCTTTGCATCGCTCTTTTTGCTGTATTCAATAAGGATATTCTCGGCGTTTTTCTTGCTGACCCCGTAAGGATTATCAAGGGTTGCCTGAATGGAGGATGACAGTACAATAGGAATATTCCTCTTAGCCTTTTCAAGCATATCGACAATGGTCCGTGTTAACCCGGCATTGCCCTTCTCAAATCCCTCAACCTTTTCAGGCCGGTTAACACCCGCCAGGTGAAAGACAATATCAACGTCTTTCAAATGTTCGGACAAACCAGCTGGGTCGTCTTCGATATCAAATGTCTTTATCTCAACATCTTCGCATCTTCTCAATCCCTCGATCAAGTTCCTGCCGATAAACCCATTTGAACCGGTTACAAGTACCTTCTTCATGATAAACTCTTTTTCATCTTCGTGTTCTTCGTGGTTAACCTAAAGCCCTCATTATTCGTGTTCTTCGTGTCCTTTGTGGTTGCAAATAAAGTTTTTTTGTCCTTGCGCAAGCCTTTACCTTCGTGTTCTTCGTGCCCTTCGTGGTGAGGATAATTTATCTTCCCAGTTCTTCCTGAATATACTCCACCTTCAACAGAACCTCTTTTATCTCTTCAACATTCAATATCCTGGTATTATTCGACGTATAGTCCTCTTTAACCGATATCTGCTCTTCACCCTCAACAAAATACTTATTGTAATTCAGGTCTCTGGTATCAACCGGAACACTGTAATAATCCCCCAAGTCCTGGGCGCTGGCCATCTCTTCCCTGTTCAACAAGGTCTCATACAACTTTTCCCCATGCCTTGTCCCAATTACCTGGACTTCATTTTTTGCCCCAAACAGCTCTTTAACCGCCACCGCCAGATCACCAATAGTGCAGGCAGGCGACTTCTGAACAAATATGTCACCGGCATTTCCATTTTTAAAAGCATATAGTACCAATTCAACAGCATTCTCCAGAGACATGATAAATCGTGTCATATTGGGATCTGTTACTGTCAATGGTTTACCTGTCTTTATCTGCTCCACAAACAGGGGAATCACAGACCCCCTTGAGGCAATCACATTCCCATATCGCGTCCCGCAAAGCATAATCTCTTTTTCATTCACTGTCCGCGCCTTCGCAGTCATAACCTTTTCCATCAATGCCTTTGACATACCCATGGCATTAATCGGATAAACCGCCTTGTCCGTGCTCAGGACTATCACTTTCTTTACATTCTGCAAGATAGCAGCATTCAGGACATTTTCCGTGCCCAAGATATTTGTCTTCACCGCCTCAACCGGGAAAAATTCACACGACGGCACCTGTTTTAAGGCTGCGGCATGAAAGACATAAGCCACACCGTGCATGGCGGAATGAATGCTGTCATAATCCCTCACATCCCCAATATAAAACTTCAGCTTGTCATTGCGATACGCATTGCGCATATCATCCTGCTTCTTCTCATCACGGCTGAAAATACGGATCTCTTTTATGCCGGTATTTAGAAATTTCTTTATTACCGCATTCCCGAAAGAACCTGTACCGCCCGTTATCAAAAGAATTTTTTCTTTAAACATTTTTATCTCCTATATTAAATATTATGCTTTTGTGTTTATTTTGTTTTTAGCAGGTTTTTCTAGGTGCGAGAGAATGTGAAAAAAAATCAAGAAAGGCAATAATTCGCTTCGATAAGAGCATCTTTTTCTAATCTGTTTGGATAGTTATAAAGTACAGCTCTGCATCTACTATAGACGAACAAACTGCCGACAGCCGCACCAATAATGCCAGACCTTTCCTGAAAAAACAAACATCAAAGAACTTTTTAATAACAACCATAACTTCAATTTTTTGTCTGATGAACAACAGTTACAACTGCGGAATCCTTACCGGACAGTAGTGAGATTATTTATATTATTATTTTTTATTATTATAAAGTTTGAATTTCCAAAGGGCGCGAAATTGTCTATAGCTGGAAAGATAGACTAGAAGTCTTGAGAAATTCATAAACTGATATGGTCCAAGATATCGTAAAACGCATCTCATTAATAAAGTTATAATCTTAAATTTTGTTTTATATTGGTTAATATCATTAAAACTATGTGATTTATAAACAGGTTGATGCTTAACAAGCAAATGATTATGTTTAGCAAACTTATATACTATCCCCGTGGCGTCAAATGGGTCGTGTTCTGGTAGTTCGTTGATAATAGATGCGTAAGCTCTCCTGAGTGTTGGGGCAATTGGTTTGCCATTCGAGAAATAGTCGAATTGATATTTTCTGTCTGTGTTTTTTAACTCATACTTATTCAATAATGAAGAATATTCATTACTAATTTCTATTAAATCTTTTCGTTGTTCACGAATTTGAGAACATGAAGAATTCTTTGAAAGATTATCCGGATGTAATTCATCGAATGAACTGAAATGAAAAAATACTAAAGGATATTCACTATTTATGTAATATTTGCCATCTATTTTACTAACAGTACGTTCATGCATATTCCAATATGCAACATTATATCCTAAATTAAATGAAATATGGATATTGGGGAAAAAACATGGAGCGATGCTAACCCATTTTTGGTCAGTAGATAAACCAAATTGAGATTCGGCAAAACATAAATGGAAACATCTGTGATAAAGCCACAAAAGAAATTCGACACTTTCATTTGTTTTCTTTATAGCAAAAAAACCTAAATTAAATGACCCGAATCTCATCATTGACAAATCACTATCAGCATGGTCATAATCATGTGGCTTAGTATAATGCGGTGTCAATATTATTGGATACCTTTTCAAATCATTAAGAACACTATCAAGTGAATTGTAGACCATCATATCGGGGTCAAAATAAATTACAGTATCGTTATTTTGAAGAAAATAATGAGCAAACCATGGTCGGAGGGCTGTGGCAAATTCTAAAATGTCATATTTGAACGCCAGTTGTTTATACATTGGAACATCATAGTCTTCAAGCCAAGTAATATGACCGTAATTAGAATCAACCTCTAAATCTCTTTTGCCATCAAAAATTACTATCTCAACTTTGCCTCCGGAATTATTCCAGACCGATTCAGCAAGCACTAATGCTCTCGGTAAATATGCCACATTGCATATTGTATAGATTGCACAATCCATAATTACAAACTAAGCCTATCCCCATAGTCAAGACAAAAAACAGGGCTGTTTAGGGTGCATAGAGTAAGAAGCCTGTCTAATAGTCTCTATGTGATTTGTGTGTTCCGAGGTCTGAATTAATTATAAATAGTTTTGATAATAATTCTGAATGTACTCTTTTAATGAACTTCGCCAATCTCTCATAGAATTTACATTACGAAGTTGAAGTTTGCGAGTCCAAAGACGTTCAGATGCAGGTCTGTCTGCAAAATATTCTTTGGCAAAGTATTCTGATGTAACTACATTGATTTTTATTTCATTTTCCTTGCCAAGTACTTTAATTATTTCTTTTGCTACTTCAAGCCGACTTGTCTGTCCTCCGCAAACGCAATTATAAAGGCCCCAATATTCTTTCTGAATTAAGATTTTAACAGTCTTTGCGAAATCCTGCGTGTATGTTGGCGTACCATCTTTGTCATTTACTACGAACAACTCTTTTTTACCATCTTTGAGCTGTTTAATTATTTTCTGAATGAATTTCTTATCCTTGCGTGGACCAGCTCCCATCATCCAACCAGCACGGCAAACAATAAATCTCTTTGCATTCTCAATGACAAATCGTTCACCCATATATTTTGACCTAGCATATACTCCAAGTGGATTTGGCAAATCCCAATCATCATATAGTTCTTTTTTGCCATCAAAAATTCCGGCAGTACTTATGTATAGCAAAGGAATGTCAAGAGAATTCGCAATATAAACAGCATTCTCAACACACAATGTATTTGTCAAATATGTTTCATCTGCATTCTGTTCGCACCACTCCAAATCGGTGTACGCTCCGAGGTGAAATAAATAATCTGGATTAAATGTTCCAACATCTTTTCTGTAAGTATCATAGTCACGAAAATCAAGGAAAGAAAGCCAAGGAGCATTAACATCTTTATCCGTGCATTTTATCTCGTAATCATCTTTAAATTGGGTATAGAAAGCTTCGCCCAACATACCACCGCAGCCGGCAATGTAAATATTTTTCTTCATCTGAAAATGTACCTCTAAGGTTATGATTACAGTTTATTTTACTTTTTCATATGCATCAATGTATGATAATTTTGTGTGATTCAATATCTTGATCCCTTTTTCTTTCGAATAAACCTGAAGGCGTTCATGACTAAAAAATGCATTATATTGCGTCAATAATAAATTACTTAAAGATGGTACACTTCCAATTGAACTAGACCCACCATAGAAATGATCCAATCCTGCCCTGACGATGTTGTTTTCATCTACATACATCCCTTTTAACCAAGATTGGTCAACCCCATATAGATTAATAATTTTGTAGTCTAGTTTGATAGCTAAAAATATTGCCGCATTAATGACAGTTTGAGCAGTCGGCATTCCTAAATTTTTATCATAATAATAATATTCTATTTTTCTAAATCCAGAAATGGGTGTAGAATTAAAATAAATAATTTTTATTTTGTAATTAATTATTCGTTTGATCAACATTGATTTTCGAGCAATAATGGGAACAAATAAAATCATTTCCCAAGAAATACTATTCAGTCGAACTATTACATTTGCCATTCTTTCTTCTCCCAAAATATTATCAATGTTATCCAAAAAAAATAAATTGTCGAGCATAATATAATAAGAGGGTTTAAGAATTTCAAAGTAATCAGTTTCAAGAAAAAAATTAACCACCATCAAATCTTTTCCAAGAAAGGGGCTCGGAGACATTGCTAAAGCATCATTTAAAGAAGGCCCATTACCTAATACACAGCATTCTGACCGCTTATTCGGTATACTAATGGAAGTCATCATTTTTGCTGCTGAACAAGAACTGAATAGCAATATTGATATCAATGAAATTGCCGATTGAAAGACGTTCGTTGTAAAAGAATAAATATTTTTACAAATCTTTTTTAGTGACATTATTGTTTTGATAACGAATTAGGTACTTAATTTAATTAACTGAATCTTCCCGGATGGTCGATACGCCTCCCCCAGGGTTGGATAAAGCGTGATCAACTCCGACAGGGATTCTTCCTGTTTTTCAGAAACGTGTACTTCTGTCCCTTCAGCACGTCATGCTCTATCCTTTCTGATTTACGTACTTTTGAGGTGGGCTTGGTTCTTCGGGCAGGAAGCAAGAATTTATAAGTGGAAAAGCTCCCCTGGTTTATGATCATGCCACAGCCTGTTTCTGCGATAGAGTGGCGTAGTAAACCAGAGATGGGGTCTTCCTGTCAAGGTTTTGGTGCCACCTTTTTTCGTTGTAGAATGTAAAATAGCTGGCAAGTCCTTTCCTCACCCCCACTATTGAAGAATAAGCCTTCAGGTAAATATCTTCGTACTTTACGCTTTTCCATAGCCTTTCGATAAAGACGTTGTCCATTTTTGCCGGACCAGCTCACTTTTTGAAAGGCTACGCCTCATCCACCAAGCATAGCTTAACAGAAAACCGAAGATGAAACCTCCATATCCCAGCTTAAAAGTCTCATGAAATAATCCATAGACAAGAATAGAGATCAACCCGTAAAAGACACCTTTATCATAAATGTAGAATCTAAGGATTTGGAACAGTAAAAGTGCATATACACTAAACCCAATGATTCCTGTGCGCATTAATATATCGGTGTATTGGTTATGTGTAGACATGCCTCCCTTATATTCATCAAATACCAGGTACATGCCACTAAAATTACTCCCTGTCAGTAGATTCACGGACAAATAATCCATTATCTGGTTAAACAAATGCCATCTAACCCCCTCAGAACCAACAATATCACCTTGAAGCATATTAGCAATCTTCGCAAATAAACGGGTGTCATAAAATTCAAACAAGGTCATAAAGACATCGATAAATAATATATAGACGAGTATTAGTAAGAAACCAAACACAAATAAATTTTTTATAGTCTGAAAACGAACACGGAACCTGAAACGAAACAACATTCTAAATACTTGAAGGAATACTGCAACAGACAATGATACAAGCAGAGCTATCACCGAAGCACGCGAAAATGTAAGCATAATGCCGGACAATATAGCTATAATCAAAATAAATTTCGTTATCGCATTAAAAGCAGATCCATATAGTACAAGAAAAAAACCAAGACAAAGCACAAACCCGAAACGCTGGGAACCGATGAGACTTTTCATTGTAAACACACCTACTCCTGGATTACTTATAAAACCATAGATCAAATAAAGCGAATAAAATACAGAGGCAGTAATAACAGCGTAGGAAAATATTTTAATATCTTCTTCTTTAAAGCGAACGAATAACAATAATAAAGGCGCAATAAAAGCACCAAAACTAAAAGCTGTTCTCATCGCATAGTTCATTTCACCTTGATAAATCAATCGGGGAAAACCTAAAATAAAAATTGCAGCATAAAAGAATATTAGACACGTGGCTTTTTCATTATGCGCACGTGTTCGAATTGGTATTAGGAGTAGCAAAAGAAAAAGATATGATGCACTAATCCCATTGCCGTCGATTGTAATATCAAATGGATAAAACGAAAGAGCAAACATAAGAAAAATGATTAGATTTTTTTTAGATCTGAAAAAGTTGGTGGAAACTTTTGCCACTGTTTTATTTTTCTTTGCTGACATAGCGTTATTGTGGAGGGTGTTTGAGCAATAAGTTGTTAAATATGTCTGAGGGAATATATTTATATTTATAATTACTCATATTCGTTAGCATTTCACTCAAAATGACAGCATTGTAAAGCCGTTACTGTAACACACATGAACTTCCTAACCACTCTCTCTCAATGAGATGTTCAGCTAAATAAGAGCCTTCTTGACCAGTAATACTGGTAATATATGCTATACTCAAATTCAATCTAAATTAATTTTTGCAAAATGTTATCAATGTCTGTTTCAAATCGTTTTTGGCTAAATTTTTCTTTTATTTTAATACCGTTTCTTAGTAAGTTATTTCTTAATTCATTATTGGTAAGTAATAATTCAATTGCAATTGCAATTTCCAAAGAACTATTTGGATTAAAATAAATCGCAGCATCTTCACATTGCTCATTCATGCCATAATTATTAGATATTATTAGTGGACAATTTAACATCACTGCTTCAATTGGCGGAATATTAGTTGGTCCAAAATATGTAGGCATAACCATGGCAAAAGCATTTTTATATAAATAGATCATGTCAGCATAGGAAATATAGCCTAAAAATTTTACTTGTTCTTCAAGACCATTTTCATTTACAAATTTATGTAGTTTTTTATATTCATATTGTTTTTTCCCACCAAGATACAAGTCTATTAATTGACCTCTTTCTTTTAATATTAGAATTGCCTTAATCAAGTTAATGTGATTTTTATGTGGCCAAAATACAGCTGGATAAAACAAAAATTTACGACAACAATCTGAAATAATTGATGTATAACTATTATCAATTATTTTAGAATAGATATAGTCAGGTGCAATATAAGGCAAAATAAAGATATTTGCCCTGATTTTACTATAAGATTCTATAACCTGTCTTTTCCCAAGATTTGAATCAACTAGAACTGCTGCAGATGATAATAAAAGATGTTGATAATAATTATCACGGTAATGGTATTTAAAAATACTGCCAGATTCTTTAAACCTCTTTTCGTATCTGTGCATTAAGTCATGGATTGTGCCGACTACTTTTGAATTCACTAAACATGCCAAAGTATCAGCAGAGGGGAATATCACTAAATCATAATTGTTGTTTTCTATATATTCTACTATTGGATCATATTTATGTGCAATTATTTTAGCTATTAATAAGCAACCAAGTGATATAAGGATCTGATATATACGTTTTAAATAGCTATTATTGCGAAAGAATATAGATTTTATATTTTTGATTTTATTTAAATGGTTATCCCAACCTTTTCTAGTATATATTACAGTTAATGATATGTTGTTTGTGGACAAACCAATTAATGCATTTAGCAATGCTTTAGTGTATTGCGAACCTCCACTTCCATTATACTCAGAATCTATATAGATAGCAATTTTATTCATTTCTTTACAATAAATACAGCACCCCAATCTTTCATTTGTGGTTCTTCAAAACTTAACCAAGAATAAAACCGCACTAAATTATATTTATTTTTTTTAATAAATAATTCAATCTCATTTTTGAATAAAAACCGCATTGGATGCTTTTCGTGAAGTTGCGTTAATTGATTTGTGTTAAGATTATTTATTAAAATATGATAATTAACATCGATAACAGATTTATTATAATGGATCTCAGGCTCTGCAATCCTAATTATCTCAATTTCATCATCTTTCATTCTTTTAATCCTTACAGTTGGTGGATCCTGCATCACTCCGGGCCCGTACCAGCAGTCAAAAATGAAATAACCTCCTGGTTTTAAATGATTGTATATGGTCCTAAAGGAAGCATCTAAATCGTCATTAGTAACCTGATATGACATAACATGAAAAAGGGACGTGATAACATCAAATTTTCTATTTAGATTGAAATTTCTTATATCACCTACACTAAAGGATACTTTATCTCCATAGTTTATTTTTGCAATTTCAATCATAGAATCACTATTGTCAATCGCATGGACATTATATCCCTTTTCAACAAGCATACTAGCATGTTTTCCAGTCCCGCATCCAACATCCAAAAGATCGATAGGCCCATCTTTTAAATCTTTAATTAGCTGATCCATATATGTTGTTTCTTTTTGATAATCTTTATCCCTATATAATAAATCGTAATATTCTGAGTATTCTTTAAAGTTATTCATAAGAGCCTCTTGCATCACTAAAAATTCGATAGGTGTTGAGACTGCGCAAACTACAGCCAACTAATTAAATATTTCTTTTACTTTATCTACAACATAATCAATTTGTTCTTCTGTTAATGCTAATCCACTTGGGATATAAAATCCCTTTCTGGAAAGATTCTCAGCAATAGGATAAGATTCATCAGTTTTATACCCTAACGTTCTCAATATTGGTTGTTCATGTAAACTCCAAAAAAAAGGACGACAACCGACACCCTTTTTTGTCAACTCTTTCATGGCAGTTTGTGCATTTGAAGGATGGTTATCTTTGATTACAATACCAAATACCCAATAAATATTTTTTGAATAATCAGTTGTAGGAATTGGAAGTTTTATTGATGAAACTTTTTTAAGTTTTGATTGGTATAGGTCTCCAATTAGCCTCTTTTTTCTAACATGCTCATCAATTTTTTCAAATTGAGCAACACCAACAGCTGCTTGCAGATTACTCATTCTTGCATTATAACCTAATTCGTAATGTAGGAATCTTTGTTCTGGGATAAAGCACAAATTACGTAGTGAACGGCATCTTTCTGCTAAATCATTATCATCAGCAAAAACCATACCTCCTTCTCCTGTTGTTATATGCTTATTTGGGTAAAAGCTAACAGTTGAAATATCACCAAAACTTCCACATTTTTTTCCATAATATTCTTGTCCCTGCATCTCTGCGGCATCCTCAATTACTTTTAAATTATATTTTTTTGCAAGAGCAAGAACCGGATTCATATCAACGGGTAGACCGTAAAGATGAACTATCATAATTGCTTTAGTTTTATGAGTTATTTTGTTTTCAATTTGAGATACATTCATATTCCATGTATCAGCATTATGATCAACAAATACTGGGACACATCTTTTTCTGATAAGACCGGCAACACATGATATAATTGTATGCGTCGGCAAGATAACCTCATCTCCTTCAGATAATTTCAATGCATCAATAGCAATGTCTATAGCAATTGTCCCATTTGTAACTGCTATTCCGTATTTTCGCCCAAAATAAGCTGCTAAATATTTTTCTAATTTTTGTACAAATGGACCTTCTGATGAAATCCA
>Ga0265595_1001656_pt1 | contig 16630 bp, 15 predicted proteins | sample saktaG_15_FD_190148 | JGI IMG/M metagenome (GOLD analysis project Ga0265595, IMG submission 190148) | Saline water microbial communities from Sakinaw Lake, British Columbia, Canada - sak_2013_06_06_50m | ecosystem: Environmental > Aquatic > Non-marine Saline and Alkaline > Saline ... | reverse complement strand
CCTACCACAAGCGAGGGCGAGACCTGAAGTACCTGCTGGACAATATCGAACCCTGAGGGGGCAACCCCTCATTCTCACGCACCCCATTCCCCAACTGTCCATTTGCAGCTTTCGATTTCTCTGGGCCAAGACCGTTCGGATTGACAATCGTGGCTTTCTGGCCTAGAATCCGGCGCATCATGCCCAACCTTTCCGTCAACATAGACCATGTCGCGACGCTGCGCCAAGCCCGGCTCGAGTCGTTTCCTGACCCGGTGCAGGCGGCGACGGCGGTTGAGCTGGGTGGGGCCGACGGGGTCACGGTTCATCTGCGCCATGACCGGAGGCACATCACCAACCGGGACGTCGAGCTGTTGCGTTCGACGGTGAAGACGGAACTGACGGTGGAGATGGCAGCGACGGACGAGCTCGTGCGGCTGATTGTCCGGGTCCGGCCGGACCAGGTGACGCTGGTGCCGGAATTGAAGAGCGAAGTGACGACGACCAACGGGATTGACCTGCTCAAGGAACGACGTAGACTGGAGCCGGCCGTGCAGCGTCTGAAGAAAGCCGGGGTCCGGGTGAGCATGTTCATTGAGCCGGACACGGCACAGGTTGAGGCCGCGGGCACGCTCGGGGCGGACGTGGTCGAACTGAACACCGACCGGTACAGCCGGGGCTGGGCGAAGAAGCCGGCGCTGCTGGACGAGCTGGTTCGCGCGGCGGGAGCGGCCGGCACTGCCGGCGTTGCCGTCCACGTCGGGCACGGACTGGACTACCGCAATATTGTGCCGATCTTGCGGAAGCAGGTGGCAGTCGGATACAGCATAGGATTTTCGATTGTGGCTCGCGCGGTGTTTGTCGGACTCAAGGATGCCGTGGCAGAGATGAGGCGGATCATGGAGGTCTACTCTTGTGAAAGGTGCTAGAGTCAAGTTTGCCGTTTTCGCAGTTGCGGTTGCGCTGGGCATCTGGTCGCTGATACCTACGTACCAGCTCTACTTCATGATGCCCGGACAGGAGAAGGCGCTTAACGTCAAGCTCGCGCGCGCCGTGTCGCATGACGACAGCGCCCGGGTTCAGGTTGAGGTCGCCGAATTCCAGATGCGGAAAGTCGGTGTGCACAAACGGTCGCTGCACCTCGGTCTGGATCTTGTCGGCGGCATGCACCTGATGTTGGAGGTTGATAAGAGCAAGTTGTCGGCCGAGGAGGCCAAGGATGCCGGCGACCGTGCGCTCGAGGTAATCCGTAACCGCATCGACCAGTTCGGCGTGTTCGAACCGATCATCCAGAAGGTCGGTCGAGACCGGATACTCATCCAGTTGCCCGGGGTGGACCGGGATCGGGCAAAGAGTCTCATTGGGCAGACCGCGCAGTTGAAGTTTCAGTTGGTGCAGGAAGAGCGCGCGACCTACGACGCGCTGAAGACGATTGACGACAAGGTGAAATCCGGGCCTGGGGCAGACACCGGCCGCGCGGCAGCACCCGCCATCACGACAAAGGCCAACACGGACACTTCCCGGATCCAGACCCTGTTGGACACGGCCGCGAAGGACACCGGCCCGTTGGCGGTTGACGAGGCCGAGGCGGGAACGCTGCTCAGCTACGTTCGGACGATCGGCGGCGACTTCGGTGTGGATGACCGCGATTATCCCGAGTTCAAGATGCTGCTGGGCCGAGCCCGGCCGTACTGGCCTGAAGGGTACGAGTTTCAGTTCGGGCCGTCCGAGGCGCTTGAAGGCAGCCCGGTGCGCCGCCTGTACATGCTCAAGATCGAACCGGAGATGCTCGGTTCGGCGATCCAGGATGCCCGGCCCGCCCCGTACCAGGGCTCGGAACCGGGACTTGCGAACACGTGGATCGTGAGTATGAAGCTGGGGCGGAAGGATGCGGCGGTGTTCTCGCAGGTCACGGGCCGCAACATCGGCCGCCGGCTCGCCATCGTACTCGACAACGTCGTGAAGTCGGCGCCGGTGATTCAGTCACGAATTCCCGACGGCAACGCGATGATTACAACCAACGACGTCAACCCGGACGACTCACGCGACCTGGCGATCGTGCTGCGGTCCGGCGCGCTGCCCGCGCCGGTCAACATCGTCGAGGAACGTTCAGTCGGCCCATCGTTAGGCACCGACTCGATTCGGCGGGGCATCCTCGCCAGTCTCATCGGGGCGCTGGTTGTCATCGTGTTCATGGTTATCTATTACTCGGTTGCGGGCGTGCTGGCTGACTTCGCGTTGGTGTTCAACATGTTCTTCCTGCTGGCGATACTGGCCGGATTGCGCGCAACCATGACTCTGCCCGGACTGGCCGCTATCGCGTTGACAATCGGTATGGCGGTGGACGCCAACGTACTCGTGTTTGAGCGCATCCGGGAGGAACTGCGCTGGGGAAAGACGGTAATGGCGGCGGTGGACGCGGGCTACGACCGCGCCTTCGTCACTATCATCGACGCGAATGCCACGACGATCATTACCGCCATCGCGCTCTACTTCATCGGCAGCGGTCCGATTCGCGGGTTCGCGACAACCCTTACGGCCGGCCTTGTCATAAACGTCATCACCGCGGTGTTCCTGACCCGGTTCATCTTTGACTGGTGGCTGACACGATTCGAAGTCAAGAAACTGAGGATATAGCAAATGAGACTGATCGGCGACACCAACATTCCATTTGTAGCGAAGCGGCGGCCGTTCTTCCTGATTTCGGGTGTCCTGATGCTGGCGAGTCTCGTCGTCATCTTCGCGCACCGGGGCTTCAACTACGGCGTGGACTTCACGGGCGGATCACTGGTCGAACTCCGGTTCGCGCAGCCGGTTTCGACCGACGCGCTCCGCGCGGCGCTGACCGCGATGGGCGAGGGCGGGGCTGCGATCCAGCGGGAGGAGCGCGGCGACTTCCTCATCCGCGTCAAGCCCAAGGACTTCGGCGGCAAGGAGACGTTCGGGTCGGTACTGACCCGGCAATTGCCCACGGTGCTTCCCGGCAACTCGTTCGAAGTGCTGCGCGAGGAGACGGTCGGACCCCAGGTATCGAAGGAGCTGCAGGGCAAGGTGCTGCTGGCGGTGCTTATCGGGCTGGTCGGCATCCTCATCTACGTCAGCTTCCGGTTTGACCTGAGGTTCGGCACCGGGGCAGTGCTGTCACTGGTGCACGACACGCTGATAACGCTGGGTTTCGTGTCGCTCTTCAACCGCGAGGTGACCATCACCGTGATTGCCGCGTTGCTGACGGTGATCGGCTACTCGGTGAACGACTCGATTGTCGTGTCGGACCGGATCCGCGAAGACACCCGGAAGATGCGCAAGGAGTCGTTCGCGGACATCGTCAACCAGGCAATCAACAAGACTCTGAGCCGGACGATAATCACGTCCCTGACCGTCCTGTTTGTGACGCTCGCTTTGCTTGTGTTCGGCGCGGCCAGTATCAAGGACTTCGCATTTGTGATGACCATCGGAACGGTGGTGGGAACTTACTCCTCGATCTTCGTCGTGGCGAACTTCGTCGTGGAATGGGACAAGAAGTTCCCCAGCAAGCGCCGCCGCTAGGCCGGGCGCGCTTCTTTCTGGAAGCGCTGGTCGGCAGCGGCTTCTTCACCGGTTACTTCCCGATTGCGCCGGCAACAGTAACGAGTCTCTTCGTGCTTTTGCCGGCCTTCTTTCTGGCAAGGCTGCCGCTCTGGAACGCCATCGCCGTTGTCGCCGTGTTCTTCATCGGCGTGCCGATTGCCACCGACCTTGAGAAGGTCTGGGGCGAGGACCCCGGACGCGTTACGATAGATGAGGTTGCCGGCACTCTCGTGACCTTCTTCCTGAACCCGGTGTCGATCTGGGGACTGGGCGTGGGGTTCCTGCTCTCGCGGTTCTTCGACATCTTCAAGCTGCCGTTCATTGACAAGTCGCAACGGCTGCCCGGCGGCTGGGGCATCATGGTCGACGACGTGCTCGCCGGTATCTGTGCCAACCTCGTACTGCGACTTGCCTTGTCTTTGTCTCTGTTCCACGTACTGAAGTTTCACTGATGGACATCTCTGATGGCGCGCCCGTCGAGCAGGTCTTGGGCCGGCTGCTCAGGAGGAAGGGTCTAACCTTGGCCGTTGCCGAGTCCTGCACCGGTGGCCTAGTTGGTGATAGAGTCACGAATGTGCCGGGAAGCTCGCACTACTTCAGGGGTGGCGTGGTCGCGTACTCGGATGACGCGAAGAAGAAGCTGCTCGAAGTCGGGGGCCAAACGCTAAGGAAGTGGGGAGCGGTGAGCGAGCAGACAGTCAGGGAGATGGCGGAAGGTGTCTGCAGCCGATTGGGCGCGGACGTTGGTGTGGCGGTGTCCGGCATCGCCGGGCCGGGCGGCGGGTCCAAAGTCAAGCCGGTCGGGCTCGTGTACATCTGTGTCAAGACAGCGACTACACTGGCGGTCGAAAGGCACCGGTTCCGCGGCGGCCGTCGGGCCGTCAAAGAACAGTCGGCTGCTGCGGCGCTTGAGCTGTGCCGGCGCGTACTCGAGGATGAAGCTTGATCGAACTGACGCGTGCCTTTGTGGCGGTGGAGATATCAGAAGGGGCGAGGCGACAGATTGCCGACCGGTTGGCCATCCTTCGGCGCGAGCCGGGCGGTCCGGTGCGATGGGTCAGGCCGGAGTTGATGCACCTCACGCTCGCCTTCCTCGGCGAGGTGGCACCGGACTTCATTGCGACGGCGACGCTCCGCCTGACTGAGGTCGCGTCCGGGCACAGGCCGTTTACGATGCAGTTGAAAGGGCTGGGGGCGTTTCCGAGCCCGGCGCGCGCGAGGGTCGTCTGGATCGGCGTGGCGCAGGGCAAGGATGAGGTCTGCGCCTTGCAGGCAGGCGTGGTCAAGGCATTGCGTTCGGTGGGCCATCAGCCCGAGAGGCGTCCGTTCAGCCCGCATCTGACCATCGGCCGTGTGCGGGTCCCGGCTGACGTCAGTGGGGCGGTGGCGGGTCAGTTCGAGTCCGAGCCGTTCGCCATAAAGCGTGTGGTCCTGTTCCGCAGCGTCCTTGAGCCGTCCGGGCCGGTCTACTCGGTCCTCGCCGAGTTCCCTCTCTGCGCCTGACTTCCCCGGAAGCCGGAGTGGAATCGCCAAGCCTACGCAAGGCACTTCCGTCCGGATCCGTCTTTGTGTCTTTGTGACTTGGTGGTGAACTCCTATCTTGGCTATCGGGGATTCCGCGGTCGCTTGACTTCGCGTCCAGCCAGGTCATCATATGACGTTGTCGTCTGCCTGTTGCGGTGTCGTGTACAGAGTAAACGGAGGTCAAAGTGTTTGAACTCAAACCAGCGGTCTGGATAATCGCCGGGCTGATCCTGGCCGCGCTGGAAATGTTTGTGCCCGGTCTTGTGATTATCTGGTTCGGGGTGGCCGCGGTCGTGACCGGCATCCTGGCGATTTTTGTCCACAACCCGTACGTCCAGTTCGGGGTCTTTATCGTCCTGTCGGGAGTCATGGTTGTCTTCTCGCAGCGGATTGCGCGGAGGATAACGCATAAGGAACCGGAGCAGGTCGGCGCAAACCGAATGGTCGGCGTGACGGGCATCGTCGTACAGCCGATCGCGCCGCCGGCACTCGGCCGGGTCAAAGTGAACGGCGACGAGTGGCGGGCCGAGTCGAAGGTGGCGATTGCCGTCGGAACCACGGTTCGAGTTCTGAACGTGGAAGGTACACGATTGATCGTTGATATCCGCGAAGAAGGGAGTAACAAGTGATGGCTTTACTGGTAGTCCTGCTGATATTCCTGTTCCTGACGGCCGTGGCCGGCATCAAGACCGTGCGGCCGTATCAACTCGCGTGCGTCGAACGGCTGGGCCGGTACCAGCGTACGATGCATCCCGGGCTCAACTTCATCATCCCGTTCCTGGAGCGGCTGATAAAGGTCGACATGCGCGAGCAGGTCGTGGACGTGCCGCCGCAGGAAGTAATCACCAAGGACAACGCGACGGTGACGGTGGACGCGGTGATTTACTACGAGGTGACCGACCCGGTCAAGGTGCTCTACAACGTGGCGCAGTTCCGGCTGGCGACCATCAAGCTGGCCCAGACCAACCTGCGCAACGTCGTCGGCGACCTGAGCCTCGACGAGTCGCTGACCTCGCGCGAGCGAATCAACGCCCGGCTGCGCGACGTGCTGGACGAGGCGACCGACAAGTGGGGCGCGCGCGTCACCCGGGTCGAGCTGCAGCGTATCGAACCGCCAAGCGACGTGACCGAAGCGATGCACCGGCAGATGAAGGCGGAACGCGAACGGCGGGCGGTGGTGCTTGAGGCCGAGGGCTTCAAGACGGCGGCGATTCTCCGGGCCGACGGCGAGAAGCAGGCCCGGGTTCTGCAGGCCGAGGGTCAGGCTGCCGCGATACAGAAGGTGGCGGAGGCCGACCAGTTCCGCCTGCTGACCGTGGCCGAGGGCGAAGGCCAGGCGATTGAGCGCGTCTATGGCGCCATCCACAAGGGCAACCCGTCCAAGGACCTCATCACGATCAAGTACCTCGAAGCTCTGGCGAAGATGGCCGACGGCAAGGCGACCAAGTTGTTTGTGCCCTACGAGGCGTCGGGCGTGATGGGCAGTCTTGGTATGATTGCCGACGTGCTCAAGGAGAAGAAAGAGGAGCCGGCTGTCCCGGCCAAAGAATAGCGGCGCGAAGTACGAAGGACGAAGTCAGAAGGACAAAGCAAGTACAAAGGACAAGGTGCAAAGTCCGAAGTCCGGACTTCAGCGTTTCCCCTTCTTCCCTTGCTTTGTCCTTTGTCCTTTTGTCTGCACGCTAGCGGGTTTCGGCGGTGGTCGTAGAGCAGCTCCTTTGTGATACAGCCGAGTTCCCATAGTCAATCGGTCCAGTGGCACCTGCTGACCGCCGATGCGGCCTTGGGCCGCCTCGAGTCAGGTCCAGAGGGACTTGCTGAGAACGAGGCGCAGGCGCGGCTGGCAGCACACGGCCCCAACGCTCTGATTGAGCGCGGGGGAAAGAGTCCCCTCGCCATTCTTAAGGACCAGTTCGTTTCGGTGATGGTCCTCCTGCTGATTGGCGCGGGTGCCGTGTCAGTCGTGCTCAGAGAGTATACCGACGCCACCGCGATTCTCGCGATCGTGATACTTAACGCCGTCCTCGGCTTCTACCAGGAGTACCGGGCCGAGCGGGCGATGCAGGCGCTCAAGTCACTGGCGGTGCCGACGGTGCGGGTCCGGCGCGGCGGTCACGTGACCGAGCTGTCGGCGCGCGAGCTCGTGCCCGGAGACATCGTGCTTCTCGAAGCGGGCAGCCACGTGCCGGCCGACGGCCGGCTGCTCGAAGCGGTGAACCTGCGCGTGCAGGAAGCGACCCTCACCGGCGAATCCGAGCCGGTCGAGAAGACGTCCGAGCCCTTGCCCGAAGGCGACCGGGCTCTGGGCGACCGCCGCAACATTGCCTACATGGGCACGGCCGTGGTCGCCGGCCGCGGTTCAATCGCGGTCACCGGCACCGGGATGTCGACCGAGCTCGGTCGGATCGCCGATATGCTCCAGGGCGTGGAACGCGAGCCCACGCCGCTCCAGCGGCGGATGGCGCAACTCAGCCGCGGCCTGTTGCTGGCCGTGCTTGGGCTCGTGGTAATCGTATTCGTGATCGGCCTGGTCCAGCACAAGGCCGACATCCGTGTCCTGATCCTGACCGCCATAAGCATGGCGGTTGCCGCGGTGCCGGAGGCGCTGCCCGCGGTCGTGACCATCGCCCTCGCGCTGGGCGCGCAACGGATGCTGCGACGCCACGCCCTGATGCGCAGGCTGCCGGCGGTCGAAACCCTGGGCTCGGTGGACGTGATCTGCTCGGACAAGACCGGCACGCTCACCGAGAACCGGATGACGGTGACGGTGTTGGACGTCCTTGGCCACCGGCTCGAAGTCACATCCGACACCACCAGCATCGACACGGAGAAGCTCGGCGTGCCGGTGACCGCCGTCGAGATGTTGCTGCTCGGCGGCGCGCTGTGCAACGACGCGGTGCTCGAAATCGGGACTGACGGTCGCCACCGGGCGATTGGCGACCCGACCGAGGGCGCGCTCGTGGTCGCTGCCAGCCGGTTCGGCTTCAGCAAGTCCGAGCTGGAGCAGGCGTTGCCCCGTATTGCCGAGGTGCCGTTCAGCTCCGAGCGCAAGCGGATGACGACGGTGCACCGACTGGACGGCGGCAAGGGCGGTCGGGCCGGCCAGGTACTGGCGGCCGCGGTCGGGAATTCTCGCTACGCCGCAATCATGAAGGGCGCGGTCGACGTCATCCTGACCGATGCTACCGGCGTGCTCGCAGGCGACGCGGCCACCCCGATGGGACCTGAAATACGCGGGCGTATCGCGGCGGCCAACGACCGCCTGGCCCGGAGCGGGATGCGCGTGCTCGGGCTGGCGGTCCGTCCGCTGACCGAGATGCCGGCGACGGTGGACGAGTCGACCGTCGAACGGGACATGGTTTTCGTGGGGATGGTTGCGATGATTGACCCGGCCCGGGCCGAAGTGAAGGACGCGGTCGCGACGTGCCGGGCGGCCGGGGTCAGGCCGGTGATGATAACCGGTGACCACCCACTGACCGCGCGCTACATCGCCGCCGAACTCGAGATGGCCGGGGTCGACGCCGAAGTGCTCACCGGCATTGACCTCTCGCGGACGTCCACCGCCGAGCTTCAGGATATCGTCGAACGAACGTCCGTGTACGCACGCGTCGCGCCCGAACACAAGCTGGCAATCGTTGAGGCGCTGCAGAAGAAGGGCCATGTCGTGGCGATGACGGGCGACGGAGTCAACGACGCCCCGGCGCTGAGAAGGGCCGACATCGGCGTTGCGATGGGGATCACCGGTACCGACGTCTCCAAGGAAGCCGCCGACATGGTCCTGCTCGACGACAACTTCGCCACAATCGTCGCCGCGGTCGAAGAGGGCCGCGTCATCTACGACAACATCCGCAAGTTCCTGAAGTATACCCTGACATCGAACGCGGGTGAGATATGGGTGATGCTGCTCGCGCCTTTCCTGGGCATGCCGATGGCGCTGCTGCCGGTCCAGATCCTCTGGGTGAACCTCGTGACCGACGGCCTGCCCGGCCTGGCCCTGACGGTCGAGCCGGCCGAGCGGAACACGATGCAGCGGCGACCGTATCATCCGTCCGACAACATCTTCGGCCGGGGCCTGGCAATCGACGTCGTGTGGGTCGGCTTGATGATGGGGCTGACCTCGCTCGCGGTCGGGTTTCTGTCATGGCGGATGGGCAGCGACCACTGGCAGACGATGATCTTCACGACGCTGACGATGGGGCAGATGGGCAACGCACTCGCGACCCGGTCCGAGTGCGACTCCCTCTTCTCCCGGGGCAGGAAGGCGAACTACCTGCTGTACGCGACCGTGATACTGACCCTCGGATTGCAGCTCGCCGTCACTTACCTGCCGTTCCTGCAGCGGGTGTTCTACACGCTCGCGCTGACCCCGCTGGAACTCGTCGTCAGCCTGGCCGTCAGCACGGTCGTTTTCTGGTCGATTGAACTGGTCAAGCTGATGCAGCGGGCGCGAGACCGACGCCGGGCGCGCGCCACCTGAGCCTCGGTGTTGCGGCAGTTGGGCGTCGGGCGGCCAGCTTCAAGCCGCAAGCCGCAAGCTCTCGGGCAATCGGAAATCGGCAGTCGTCAATTGGAAACGGCGGGGCCGGCAACTCGCGCCCGCCGGGCGCGTCGGGCGTACGGCGGAGTCGGGCCGGAGATCCTCCGGGCCGGGTTTGAGCGCCTAGTCGCCGACCTGGCCGGGCAGGACCGACGTGTGCTTCATCTTGCCCATGACTATCGCCCGCGGAATTCCCTTGGGGAACGCCCAACAGACATGGAACCTGTCCGTCCTCGGATCGCCGTATCCGACGTGTCGGCAATCCCAGACGTCGCAATAAAGGAGTCCCAGACTGACGTCGCGGCTGTGCCCGCCGGTCCCGCAGGGGTTGGAATCGCACCCTCGGGATTCGCGCCCCTGGCTCCTCTTAGCTTGACTGCTGCACGAAAACCCGTTACCATCTGGTGTCGGATTGGTTTCGTGACGCGTCCGCCCGCGTCCTTCGTAGCACAGGTTGCGCTGCGCAGACGCGTGGCAGGAAGGGTGCGGCGGACACAACTGAGCCGCCGCAGGCAGGTCGGATGGTCGGGCCGCCATCCGGAATAAGCCGTGCGACGTGGTTCCTTGCTGCGTTGCACGGGAGCGTCTGGCAACAGACGGTGTTCCGGAGGTGACCATGCACGGTCCATCAAAGGACGTCGTATCCCCGTTACCGCCCCAGGCCGAGCAGTCTGGGTGTCTCAGCACAATCGCACGTGTTATCTGGATAATGGTTGGCAACTTCGCGTTATTGATCCTGATGGTTCTGGTAGCACAGAAGAGAGCATTCTCCATTCTCGACATTGTCTTCTGGTTGGTCGTGGCAGTGCTACTCTTCATCCGTTACGCCGACATCAAGTGGCTGAAGGGACTTGGTCCGGATGCCCAGCCGGCGACCATGAAAGACTGGGGTCGCTACGCCAGGCTGCTGTCCGTCCTGGCCGGGGGAGGGTGGGCAGTAGTTCACATCGCGATTCTCCTCTTCGTTCGGTAGTCTCGCCTCCTCATTGGTCCGGCCACCAGCGCCGGGCCTGAGCTACAGCCGGCCGCCTTCGGGAGGCCGGTTGTCAATGGAGTGTCCGGAGCCGGAAAGTCACGGATGTGGCGGGGCGCGGCTGAGGATCTCGTCGCCGCCGTAGTCGCCGGTGCCAAGTACCGCGACGGCGTGCGGACGAAAGCAGCATGAACAACACGACACCACTCACCTCTATTTCCACAACATTTGATATGACCTCGCCTCACGCCGATTTGGGCGAAGGTCTCGGCAAGGAGCCTGGCAAAGAGCTCGGCAAAGGACTTGGCAGAGAACCTGGCAAGGAACTTGGCGAGGAACTTGGCAAAGAACTTAGCGAGGAACTTGGCGAAGAACTTGGCGAAGAACTTGGCAAAGAACTTAGCGAGGAACTTGGCAAGGAACTTAGCAAGGAACTTGGCAAGGAACTTGGCGAAGAACTTGGCAAAGAACTTAGCGAGGAACTTGGCAAGGAACTTAGCAAGGAACTTGGCAAGGAACTTAGCGAGGAACTTGGCAGAGAACTTGGCGAGGAACTTAGCAAAGAACTTAGCGAGGAACTTGGCAAAGAACCTGGCAAGGAACTTGGCAGAGAACTTAGCAGGGGACTCGGCAGAGAACTCCGCAAAGAGTCTACCCAGTGCAGGGGTCAATTGGGTGGAACGTGCTTTAACCGTGCGTCACAACGTCAGTTGAGCAACATTCCGGCTTGACCTCCAGTATATGAATTAGTATAATCAGCCTCGGCGGAACCGAACCATGAGAAGACCGAGAGATACGTTCCTTTTCCCTCCTGAGCTTGGGCGAAGGCTCAGGGATTTGAGGCTTCGGGCCGGGCTGACCCAGCCTGAGTTGGCTCAGGCCATGGGTCGGACCGGCAAGGGCAGGGCCAGCATTGTGAGCCGGATGGAGAAGGGCACGGTGCGGTTTCCGTCGTTGGGACTGGTCGCCGATTTCCTGCGCGGGTGCCGCGCCGGGTTTGCGGACATTCTCGACATCCTCGACCTTTACACGAGTTTGCCGACCACGCAGGTGGGAGTCTTTGGCCGGGCTCTGGCCAGGATCGCGGCAAGCGTTCCGCAGAAGTGGCAGGACCAGGTCACTGACTACGACCTGCGCTTCGACCATCCGAAGACCAAGGCCAAGCCGGACACCAGGCAAACAATGCCTGACCGTTTGAAGCGACTTGCGCGGGCGAGGAAAATGGCAGCGGCCGCACGCCGCCGATACCTCTATGGTCAGTACCTGATGCACGAAGTCAACAAGACCGGGACCGTGTTGCCCGCAGTCTTTGAGACGATGCTCTTCAACCACGGACTGGAGTGGTTTGGCGTCCTCTATCATACCCGCGCGAAGCGGCCCGAAGCCCGGGAGCGGCAACTCGCGGCTTCCGAGGAGAGATTCATCAAAGGCAGCGGTGTACCAGAGTCGGCAATCCGCCACATTCAGGCCGCGGTGCGCAGGCATTTCATCGAGATGGAGACAAGGGGAGACATGGACTGGCTGCCGGACCTGAGTCTCGACGAATACGAGGCGAGCCTGCTTGCGCCGACGCGGAAGCGGGGGCTGAAGCGGCAAGAGCACGATGAGTATCTTCGGAAGTTCGAGGTATACGAAGCTGCGCGGAAGGCCGCGGTCGAGCAGGTGTGGAGCGAGGTCCAGCCGATGCTCGATGAAGCGGGCGTGCCGAAAGAGCGGCGGCCGGTCTATCGCGGCGTGGTCGGTGCGTGCTGCACTGCGGCGCTCTCGACCGAGCCCGGCAGCACGCAGGAGAGGCGGCAGGTGGAGGAGTACATCCTCGAACCGCGATGGATTGGGCTTGGCCTCGACACCGCCCTCGCGCAGAAGCTCGCCGCCGTGGTCCTTGCCCGCTTCCGCGAACTTGCCAAATCCTTTCCGCCCGATCCGAGGCCGAAGCGGTAAGCGCGCCGGGCGCGAGTTTCCAGGCACCAGTCCGCAGTTTGCAGTATCGGAAGCCGGTCTTGGCATTGCCTGCATCTGTGTCATCTGCGGTCAATCCTCTCCGTGTCTGCACGTCTGACTTCACTATTCTAGCTTCTGACTTCTGGCCTCGGCTTGCCGGGCAATCTGTGTCGTCTGCGTAATCTGTGGATAGTCCTCTCCGGGTCTCTCCGGCTCCATTCCGGTTTTGGAAAGGCCGCCGGTGCATTGACATCCCTGTGTATCTCGGTAAGCTCTGGTCAGTATGGCAGTGAGCGTTCAACTGGCGCCGAACGAGCAAACGGCGCTCAACCGACTCAAGGAAGTCCTCGTCAGGGACTTCGGTCTGGTGAAGCTCATCTTGTACGGTTCCAAAGCACGCGGCGACTCGGACCGGGAATCGGATATCGACGTAATCGTGATTCTGGCGGCGAAACCTGACTGGCGGGCCAAGCGCCGGATATATCGTCTTTGCTTCGAGGTCGGTCTGGAGCTTGATGTTCTGCTCCAACCGGTCGTCTTTTCCAAGTCAGACTACGGCAGCGCGCGGTTTCGCGTAACCCCTCTGTTGCAGAACGTCGCGGCGGAAGGAGTCGAGGTTTGAAACGGCCACAGCGGGAACTGGCCGACTATCGAATGGCACGAGCCCGCGAGACCATTGAGGACGCTCGGCTGCTTCTGGATCAAGGGCGACTGCCTGCTGCCGCCAATCGAATCTACTACGCCATGTTCTACGCTGCTACGGCGCTACTGATAACGAAGGGGCTGGTTTCGTCGCGGCACTCAGGCATCATCGGCATGTTCCGCCGCGAGTTCGTCAAGACCGGTCTCTTTCCGACCGACCTGGCCGAGTTCATAGATGCGGCGTTCGATGAACGCCTGGAAAGCGACTACGGCGACTACATTCAGCTCGAGCGAACCGACCTTGAAGACCTGCTGGCCGGAGGCCGTCGGTTCGTCGCCAAGGCCGAGGAACTCGTCCGGGCCGCTGACTGAGCGTCGAGCGTTCTCGACACCGGGCTCACCCAGAAACTCGCAGGCATCGTCATTGTCCGCTTCCGCGAACTGGCCAAATCCTTCCCGCCCGACCCGCGACCGAAACGCTAGGCGCGCTCCGCGCGAGTTCCCAGGTACCAGTCCGCAGTTTGCAGTGAGAGAAGCAGACGCCGGCGCACTGCCCATTGACAAGGCGGAACGGGGGCCGATAATCTGCCACATCGGTGGAACCATGAACGCACCCATGTTGTCAGCCGCAATTCGTCGTAAGGTCGTGTTTACGCGGTAAGGAGGCAACGTGAGAATCATGAGTATGCTGCTGGCCGTAAGCTGTCTACTGTCAGCCGTCAAGGCACAGTGGCTTGAGATGACACTCTACCTGCCTGACACCAGCGGACCTACGGACCTCTGTTACAACCCGCAGAACAACAAGGTGTATACCGCGAACTGGGTCGGCGACAATGTGACCGTAATAGATGGCGCGACGAGCTCGGTCATCGCCACAGTCAGAGTCGGCGCCTACCCCAGTGTCCTTTGCTACAACTCGCAGAGCAACAAGATCTATTGCACGAACTACATGACCGACGATGTAACGGTGATAGACGGAGTGGCGGACTCGGTCCTCGCCACGGTCACAGTCGGAATCGGGCCTCAGGCACTCTGCTACAACTCACTGAACAACAAGGTCTACTGCGCGAACAGCAACACCGACTGTCTTACGGTGCTCGACGGTGTGACGGACTCGGTTCTCACTGCAGTGGCTGTAGGTGCCCACCCCGGGGCCCTCTGCTACAACTCGCAGAGCAACAAGGTCTACAGCGTGAGTTCTGCCAGCAACAGTGTCACGGTGATAGACGGTACGGTGGACTCTGTCATTGCCACGGTGGCAGCCGGGCCTTACCCCTACGCCCTCTGTTTCAACCCAGCCAACAACAAAGTCTACTGCGCGAACGTTTCGGGCGACGACGTGACCGTGATAGACGGTGAGACGGACTCCGTGCTTACGACCGCGCCTGCGGGGGAGGAGCCTCAAGCCCTCTGCTACAATCCGCAAAACAACAAGGTCTACTGCGCGAATTCCACGAGCTACAACGTGACGGTGCTGGACTGTGCGATGGACTCGGCTATCGCAACCGTCACCGCAGGATACGTGCCTTCCGTCTTCTGCTACAACCCGGAGAACAACAAGGTCTACTGCGCGAACAATGGCAGCGGCGATGTCACAGTGATAGACGGCGCGACGGATTCAGTTGTCGTGACCATCGCGGTCGGGATGAACCCCACTGCCTTCTGCCACAACCCGCAGCAGAACCGAGTCTACGTGGCGAACTACCGCAGTTCGACCATATCTGTCCTGCGCGACTCAATGCCGAGCGGGATTCAGCAAGGCCCCAGGCCACAAGCCGCAACCTCCAGACCCGCTGCCACGGTCGTGCGCGGACTGCCGCCCGGCGCGGTGGTGTTCGACGCGATGGGGCGGAGGGTCGCGAATCCGAAGTCCGGCGTGTACTTTGTACGTGAAGAGCCGGAAGCCTCAGGCCACCAGCCGCAAACTGTCCGCAAGGTCATCGTGCAGCGCTGAGCAGCGCAAGCCCAAGTGCAAGCCCCGCGCGCTGCGCGCGAGTGACCAGTTGCCAGTGTCCAGTTTCCAGTTGGCGGCCAGCAAATACCGGTCAGTGGTTGTATCTGCGTAATCTGCGAAATCTGCGGATTCCTATTCCTCCACTCCGCTTCGCTCCGGTCGGAATGACATCCCTCTTGGCGTTCTTGGCGGCCTTGGCGGTTTTCACATCTGCGTAATCTGCGGGCAGCCCTGAGAGATTCCTCGACTCGTCGAACTCACTCGGAGTGACAGTGGGCTCGACGTCCGTGTTACCACTTTGCCATTTCCCCTTTCCCCTTCGCATCTTGGCGGCCTTGGCGGTTTCCACGTCTGCGTAATCTGCGAAATCTGCGGTTCTCCCTCCTGAGTTCTACGTCCGCCCCAAGCAATCTGTGTAATCTGCGTAATCTGTGGATAGTCCTGAGAGACTCCTCGACTCGTCGAACTCACTCGGAATGACAGTGGGCTCGACGTCCGTGTTACCACTTTGCCATTTCCCCTTTCCCCTTCGCATCTTGGCGCTCTTGGCGGTTATCTTGTCTGTCGGGTCTGCGGATGCTACTCGGCCGTGCCGGCAAGCTGGCCGCAGCCGGCGAGGATGCTTGCGCCTTTGGAGCGCCGGACGGTGACGGCCGGCACCAATGGCCAGAGCTTGCGGGCAAAGACCTCGACCGACTCGGGCGTAGGCGCCTGCAGTTCGCAGCCCGGGAACGGATTCAGGGGAATCAGGTTGACCTTGCAGGGAATGCCTTTGAGCAGGACAGCGAGCTGCTTGACGTCCTTGTCCCGGTTGTTCACGCCGTCCACAAGCACATACTCGAATGTTACGCGCTTGCCTTTGGCATCGGTGTAGGTGCGGATTGCGGCCATGACTTCCTTCAACGGATGAATCTTGTTGACCGGCATGAGCTTGGACCGGGTCTCGTCGTCCGAGGCATTGAGGGAGAGGGCGAGTCGGAACTGCTGCGGTACTTGAGTGAAGGCCTTGATGCCCTCGGGGATTCCGGATGTGGAAATTGTGATTCTTCGCGCGCCGATGCCGAGGCCGCTCTCCGCGTTGATGGTCCTTGCGGCTTCAATCGTGGCGTCGAAGTTGAGGAACGGTTCGCCCATGCCCATGAAGACCACATTCGTGATAAGTGGAAAGGGGGAAGGGGAAATGGCAAAGTCAGGAGCGGAACCGGGCTTGGAATTCTCCACTTGTGACTTATGACTTCCCAGGCTTTGGGTGATAAGTGGAAAGGGGGAAGGGGAAATGGCAAGGTCAGGGGCGGAATCGGACTTTGGACTTTCCCCTTGTGACTTGAAACTTACCATGTATTGGCGTACGGCCAATACCTGGGCAGCGATTTCGTGCCAGGCGAGGTCGCGTTTGAACCCAAGCGTGCCGGTGTAGCAGAAGGCGCAGCCGAGTTTGCAGCCGACCTGGGTTGAGACGCAGACTGTCCGGCGGCCGGGGTCAGGGGCCGGGGAACGGGGGTCGGGGGGCGGG
>Ga0265595_1001655_pt1 | contig 16633 bp, 25 predicted proteins | sample saktaG_15_FD_190148 | JGI IMG/M metagenome (GOLD analysis project Ga0265595, IMG submission 190148) | Saline water microbial communities from Sakinaw Lake, British Columbia, Canada - sak_2013_06_06_50m | ecosystem: Environmental > Aquatic > Non-marine Saline and Alkaline > Saline ... | reverse complement strand
TGTGCATCTGACTATTGATAAAGTCAGGCACAGTAGATGTAACCATATTATCAATTGGGGGATTAACTAATAATACTTTCACAACTTCCAACTTCCCTTTTAAACTGCTCCCAGTCCTTTGGGGCTACAACACATATCCACTGCCATCCACCTCGACACATTCCATGTCGATAAGCAGTCATGTGAGATTCTAACAAGTGCCGAATGTTTGGAAAGTTCTTTTTAGTCAATACTATTCTTTGGCTGGTTTGTAACCATTCTCTAATCTGTGCAGATGTAATTTCCTGCGCTCCTGCCAATAGAGTTCTAACAACTCTTTGTTCGATATCAGTCATTTTGTTACTCATTACATCTAAGTCTTTTTATATGTCCAAAAATTATTTACCACGAAAGCAATAACCATTCCAATAATCCAGACTATCACTAAACTTATCACATACCACAGATGAGCAAATTCTGTAAGCACATAAAGCAATCCCCAAGTCAGAATCGCTATACCACCACCAACCACAACATACTTGATAAAGCGTGATGCGACTATGGCTCTCATCTCTTTATTCTTGATACGCCATGTCCAAAGATAATTAACAATAAATCCCATGACTGCCAAAATGCCCGAAACCAATACTGCGCTAACCATATACCATAATCCCATTATATCTGTAAGTATATAAATCAAGCCTATGCTAAAGCCTGTAACAAAGAGGCTTGTGATTAAGAACTTACCAAATTTCTTCATTTACTCATTATCCAATACAATAAAACAGTCAAGGCATACACGCAATACTGAATAGGTCTAAAATACCACTTTGAATATCGCCTTTGAATATTAAAAGCCTGTTTCGCTTCTGCCACATGTTCTTTCTCGCTTGTGGATTCGCTATGTGCTCGCCAGTTCGCCAAATACCAACCAATGAATATTGGTTTACTTACCTTGCCAGCCCTCAAACAATAATCGTAGTCCATCCCAAACTTCAAACCCACATCATATTCCCCAACTTTTTGATGAAACTGTTTCCTTGAAAATACAGTCAACTGCACAATAAAATCCACACACTGTAAGCTAGTATAGCTATACCTTTTCTGAAATATCTCTTTGCCTTTTGTAACAAGGCTTCGCTCTTCCTTGCCTTCACTATCTATGATTTTGCTTTTACCATATACCCACTGTACTTTTGGGTTCTTAAAACATTCCGCAACCATTTCTAGGCATTGCGGCTCATAAATATCATCAGCACACAAATATCCCACAATATCACCTGTGGCTAGTTTCATTCCTGCATTTATATTGTCTGATATACCCTTTGATTCCCTATATACTACTTTAAGATTCTTGTGTAGTTTTTGGTATCTTTTGAGTATTTGTGGGCTACTGTCTGTTGAATGTCCATCAGCAACTATTACCTCAAAGTTTTTATAACTTTGGCTAAAGACACTATCAAGGCACTGGGCAAGATATTTGCCAGAGTTGTAGTTAGGTATAATAACACTAATTTTCATACTTTTATTCAAAAGGTTGTTTCGTGCAAAGTAGGTTTAATCCTTCAATTCGCTTTCCTTTACAAAAATCTACTGCATATTTATAATCTGTGCTTTCCACCTTGCCACCAACTTCATCTATAATATAAATAAACTTGAAGCCATAAGCACCAAGTTTATTCCAAAACTTCACAAGTGAACCATCGTGCTCAAGATTGGGTTGAAATTCGATAATCAGTTTCAAGTCATCACTTCGTTTGATTAACTCCTGCATCCCTATCAGTACATCCAATTCTGCCCCTTGTGTATCCACTTTCACCAAGTTAACTTTGGTTTTCTTAAACACATCATCAAGGCTAACCATATCCACTGTAACTGTTTTCTTTGTGGTATCTTTTACCCTGAATAAACTGTGCATCCCTGAATGTGTGCCTAAGTAGAGGCGTTTTTTCCCACTACAACTGAATACTGCCTTTTGAAATGGTTTAATATTCTTAAAGCTATTAAATATAATATTGCCACATAAATTTGCGAAGTTCTGCGGTTCTGGCTCAAAGGCAAAAACTTTTCCTGACTCTCCCACCAACTTTGAAGCCAATAACGTAAAATACCCGATATGAGCACCCACATCTACAACAACCATTCCCTCTTTTAAAATCTGCTTAAATACTTGGGTAGTCTGTGGCTCATAAGTTCCTTTTATCAACATATTTGCACCAATCCAGCCACCCTTGTCGATTTCCTGTGGAGCTTTTATTTTATAGCCATTTATTGTCACTATACCATCACCTACCAACATAGATGTCGCCAAATCAAATGCCATTCTAACAAGTGGATTCTTTTCAACATTCTTAACAACTAATGGTTTAATTCGCAATACTTCAACTACTTTCCATACTAATTTCAAAATCTGCCGCCATATTTTTTTCATTATGCCCATAACTTCAATCGCCAATACAGTGTTTTCCAAGCAACGCCAACCCCCTGCATCAACGGGTTCATAGTGCTATCTTGCCCTAAATTATGATATATACAACTTACTGGAACTTCAACCATCCTTGCCTTCATTTTTCGTGCCTTAATCAAAACTTCTGTGCTAAACCCAAAACCATCTTCTTCTATTGAAAAACTTTGAATCAACCACCTTGTATATGCCCTAAAACAACTCTGTGTGTCAATCAACTTTTTTCCATTACATACATTATAAAGCCAATTGATTATATCAATCCCAAATTTGCGATAGCGTGGAATTTTAATGCAGTTATCTTGATATTCTTCCTCGTAGCACGAATAAAACCCCAAATCCTTTGGTGTGTACTTATTAGACCGCCAATTTAAAAATCTTGCACCAATAACCATATCTGCCATACCATCAAGTATCGGCTTTAAGACTTGTGGTATTTCGTTAGGATTATGTTGTTCGTCACTATCAAGCGTAATAACAACATCTGCACCTAATCTTAAAGCCATTTTTATTCCAATCTTTGTTGCTGAACCCTGTCCATGATTCACAGGACACAAGGCATACTTGATGCCTAACTTTTGTATTATCTTTGGTGTATTGTCAGATGAACCATCATCTACCACAATAACTTCATCGCAGTATTTCTTTGTTGCTCTTACCACTTGAGTTATAGTATTTTCTACATTATAGGCTGGTATTACTGTCACTATTTTCATTTCATACCTCCAAATAACGCACTACTCTACCAATAGATAATGCGTATTCAAGTTCTTTTCTAGTAGAATTGCCAATATACCCACCAACATTGAGAATCATTACTTCATCTGCTAAATCAATCTTGCGAAAATGTAACTCGTCTAACATTTGTTTGGTTTTATAATCATTATGTTGAGGGTCTTCCCTAGTAGATTGTGGCAAAACAAGTTCAATTGAAACAACGATTTTACCTTCAAGCGTTAGGTTTTTACGCCATTTATTAAAAGTATCAACAAAGCGAGTTGAACCGCATAAACAGACTATTAGTGGAAAATTTTGCGAAAGTTTAATTATCCTACGATTCATTTCACATTCTCCTTGAACCATTCATAAGTTATTTGCAAGCCTTCCCTTAGCATATATCGAGGCTTAAACCATTTAGGTGGCCTTGCTTGGCTTTCCTGTATACCACAACTATCTGTACTATACATAGGTGGCTTTTTATTCCCTGCAACCTCTGCTATTAACTCTGCCAATTCTTTAATCGAAGCCGATTTGCCTATACCAATATCAAAAGTGCCTTCATATTGCATCGCTTGTATCATCGCTTCTACCACATCATCAACCATCACAAAATCCCTAGTTTGACTACCATCACCTGTTATCATAAAGTATTGCCCTGCTAATGCCCTTCTAATAAATCTAGGAATTACCGCTTCTGAATACTGTTCTATCCCATAAACATTAAAAAACCTTAAAACAGCAATGTGCAACCCATACCTTCTATATAAACAACAATATTTCTCACCTATTGCTTTTAGCACCCCGTACATGTCCTGTGGCTCATAAACCGCTGCTGAAGATGCGAAGATAACTTTTATATTACTTAGTTGCCTAGCGACTTCCAATACATTAAATGTTCCCGTGCTATTAACCTGATTCGCCCAATAATAATCAGCACCACATTTTATGGCATCTGACATTGCCCCAAGATGAAAGATGCAATCAACACCTTGTGCTTTCTGCATTAGCAAACTCCAATTGGTAATCCCACCATAGTCCTTATCTAAACCTACTACTTCAATATTCTCACATTGAAGTTTCCGACAAAGATGCCTACCAATAAAACCCTCGTTACCAGTAACCAAAACTTTATTCATTATTTCCTCTCATAAACAACTGAGCTTCCACTTCTAAATACTTCTTTGTACAAATCTAGTTTCCAATCAGATAAATCTTTAGTTATACGCATCCCTGCACTTGTGCCTCCAACAACCAATTTTTGATGCTCAGTATTCCACCCTCTTAGAAAAATATAATAAAGACCACCCCTGTTGACATTTGTATGGGTTTTGGCGATTGATTCAGGGGTTATCTTTGCCAAAAAAGCATCGGCAATACTATAATCTTCTGTTATTTTGGAAACATCCACCAGAATAACACGCAAACCATCATTTGATAATGTTTCAACACAATCATCTATCACCTCATTATAAGAAGGTGATAAACAATTCCCAATGTAAACATAAGGTGCATCCCTTAAACTGCCATCAGCAGCATAAATCCAATGAAGCCACACATATTGCTTGCCTTTAGTATCCCTGCCAGCCTTTGTGGTTAAAACAACCTTATGTAAAGTATTGTCAAGCCCTGCAAACCGCAAAAGGTAGGGTGCATAGTAGATACCTGCCCTTTTGCCTGCTATTGTTGACTTGAACATTGAACCATCAAAAGTTCCTTTGTCCACGCCATCAATATTAACATTAATGCCCATATCGTTACCGTCAGCTTGAATTATATCAATATAGATAATTGAACCATTAACAGAGAGGGTTGCTGTTGCTCCTATATCTTCTGTATATTTGACATAATTTCCCCATCCTTCATCAGCCCCAATCCAATTTCCTGTATATTCAATGGATTTATCTTGTGCATATGTTAGCTCAGATACAGGTACAGCTAATTTAACCAAATAGGAATATAAATTACGTTCAAAGCAGATAAGTGCATCCGCATCATCACCAAAGTGTTCTACATCATTATTCCCTAGCAACATTACTGACAAACTTGATTCTGATATAGTAGACCTATAGACATTAAAAAACATATCTGCAAGTTCTGCATTAGGAATACTTTGATTTTTTACACCTAACCCTGTAGCTGAACTTATTGAGTCAATAAGTTGATTAAACACAGTTGAATCACCATAAGCAGTAAACATAGGCTCATTGGTTACATCCATAGGTGGTGGCACTAACATCAATCTTTCAGGTTGTGTTAGGTATCCTTTCATTAATAGCCATGTATTACCATCGCCAACTACAGGTATGCTTTGGTCGCTTTCATAAGCAAGCCATTCAGCACACCTTACGTCATCTTCTGTATATATACCAAATAAACCCGTTCTTTCACCGCTTAATGAGGCACTATAAGGTACTATAAGTTTATCTGTAACATCTTTTCCTGTTACTTCATAAACCAAACCAGAATAGAAGATGAAGGTAAACAGAAGTATTCCAGTTGTTAGCCAAATTGCTATTTTAGACATTACTTTATCATCCTAAAAACTTAAATTCCTTACCTTCACATTGAGCCATAATTTCGTCAAAATATATCGGATTCATCACAAAGATATTAGCCCCTGCCCTTAATTCTTGAAGTGCTTCTTTGGGTGAATAAACACACAACCCACTTTCAGCAAGATATTTCCCCTGCTTGGCTAGATTTATGTCAACTACCATGTCAATATTAACTCCTGCCCGTTGCATATAAAGTGCAAATATCACGCCTTTTGATGCTCCGCCCCAAATCACATGTTGCTTTCCCTGCTCAAATAGATTGGCACACTTACTAACACTATCAAGAAAACCCTTTGGAAATTTAACCATATTTTTTCTTGTAGCTTTAGGTTCACAAACTTTTACCAATTTAGCAACGACATATAAATATTGTTTGCCAAACAAATAGCCTGATTCCAAAACTGTATCAAACATTCGCTGAAGGTCAGATAGCCTAAAATAATTTACATGCTCATAATGAATATCAAACCAAGCACGATGTTGAATAATCCAGTCAAAGCATGGAACTTCAATATAAATAGACCCTTTATAGACATTCCCTTTAGCAATAGTTGTTAAAAACTCCACTGGGTTAGGAATATGTTCAAGAACATGCCTTAAAATAATTCCTTCTGCTGGTTTTCCTAATCCCGATTCATAGCACTTCTTGATTACATTGTCATCATCTTCCCCTACATAAGCAGGGTCTATCCCAGTAACCTTATAACCATGATTTCGGAGATAGTTAAGAAAATAACCCTTACCACAGCCAATTTCAACAAGACCTTTCCATTTAAAATGTCTATCTATAGTTCGCCTCACATCACATAAATGCTGTTGAAAAACTACTGAATAGGCTTGCTCGTTTTGGTAACTACTATCATACACTAGCAAATCCTGATTAAATGCAGAATTATAAATCAGTCCTGTCTCTGTATCTTGAACCAAAACAACATCACCCATAGGGCAAGCTAATGCCTCTGTTTCAGTATCATACATCTTATTTTGCAGAACAGGCAGTTGATTTGCTCTAAATAATTCTCTGTGGGTCATGGTTCTCCAAAAGTGCATTTAATTTCAATCGACAACCCCAAAATGCCATGTCTTCGTAGTCTGAATAGTTAAAATGCCCTAACTTGAGATTTATCTTCCAGTTATTCTCTTTCAGCCAATCTTCCACCAAATTTCGCATAGAGCGTGGCTTGCCTGAACAAACATTCACTATCCCGAAATTCTTCTGTCTAATAGCTAGGTTTACTAAAATTGAGGCAACTTCATCTATATGCAGGTAATCCCTCAACTGTTCCCCGCTTGTCATATTAAATTCTTTCTTACCTTGTGCAACTGCATCTTTTAGTTGTGAATATATTGAACCACCTGTCTGCCCTTCGCCATAAACATAAAATATCCTCGCCCATGTTAAAGCAAAGGGGTGTTTTGCTTGCAAAAATTCTAACTGTCGCCTCAGCGCATCCTTGGCGTAAGCATACGGAATGCAGGGCATTACCTTTGTATTCTCTAATAATTCTCCAGACTGCATACCATACTCAAAGCAAGTCCCAGTTACCACCAAGGAAGGTAATCCAGCCCTAACAAGTCCTTGGAGAAACTTATATTGTCGTGGCATTTCTACTTCAAAATGATGTAAGGACTTATAATCCCTTAAATTTTCCCATGCCAAGTGGATGACTACATCAGGTCTATACAATCTTTCATAATCATCTGGTTGTGGATTGGCAATATCTAGTTCCACAACTTGAACATTCTCTGCAACATCCGCCAATTTTGCTTTATCCCTTGTTGTGGCTATTACCTCAATAGGATAACGGATTATCCCGATAGGATAATTGGCAAGCCCTGCCAATATATGCCTACCGATAAACCCACTTGCACCTATGATTGCTATTCTCATACTTCAAATTTTGACGGCTCTTTTAATGAACAAAGAAATACAAAAACCATCAAGTCCAGAAACACAAATCCAAAATATGTTTGGGTCAACAGAAACAAAAACTATCCCTAGTACGCCAAAAATCCATTTTTGAAGTGCAATAATTGGCACGAAAAGAAAAAACCAAACTACCATAAAGATTATGTCCTTTTTAACCCAATTCTCTTCCATTTTTCATACTCCTTATATTTCCTATTATCTCGCACCCCACAACAAACATGGGTGCAAGAAAGAACAAGGTCATCTGATAAAACCTAGTAACATTGATAATATTACTAAAGGTCGGTATAACTACACAGCACAATAAAATAACAAAGCTACACCCAATACCTGCTATGAATTCTGCTGTGAATTTATATTTCTGATACCTAAACAATAAGTAGCCAGCCCCAATAACTATCAGGAGTTGGGTTAGATACTGCATTATCCTAAAGATTTTCCCTTCCAATGGTTGTTTGAAAAAATCCAATCCAAGTGCAATTTTAATAAGGTCTTCATGTTTTGTAAAATACGATTCATCTTTTTCCGCTTCAATAGCAGTTTCCCCTAATGGTTTTTTTATTATTCCTTCAGTTACAGTTGCAGTATCAGCCAGCTTAAAGGTAAAATTACTATAAATAACCCCCTGCCCTGTATAAAACTTGGCAACATTACCCAGCACTTGATTGACTACACCACCAAAAGCATATTTATAATAGACAAAGAACCCACTAGCACCAACTAACATTATGACAAGCAACATAATAATAGGAACTCGCTTAATCGCAAACAATTTCCATTTGATACGGCTTGTTACTAACCTGATAAATAAAATGCCAACAAGATAGCATATCATCGCCAACCCTACAGAATAATGTGATACAAGTGCTAGTGCCACGCAAGAAAATATTGCCAATCCTTTATATTGCCAACGCCACGTGCTAACCATCGTCAGAATCATCAGGGCAAAAAACAACTCAGCAACCATAGACTTTCCAATTTGGGCTATTTCAAGGTTATATACAGGCACTATGATAAAAAACAACGTGGCGAAGAAGGCTCGTTTATCTCCAATCTGCTTTTTGAAGGCATAGTACAAAACCACGGGAACGCCAGCCAAAAACAATGGCAAAATAGCCTTGTAAACCCACACAATGTCCATATGAAATAGTTTTGATAGGAATGGAGCAAGAACCCCTGTTACTACTGATGATGCACTTATACCTGCATTGGCATTTATCCCTGTGGCATCTGTGAAGTCCCAACCATGCATTAAGGTATTACGACTCACTAATATTTCGCCTTGAATATCTGAGCCAACCACATATACACCCAACATAGTAGTGGAATAGACTAACCCTAGTGCCATCATAGCTATACAATAAGGATAATATTTCGCTTTGATTATCCCCGTGGCTATAAAAATAGTGATAACCACTACTGCTATTATTGATGCCATTCCTAAAATCATGGTTGCCTTTTCCTCTTTTGTTCAGGATACTCACAATAAAGAACTATGCTTGTCCAAATAAAAAGTATAGCTAACAATGTCAAAATAATTGTCAAAATAATTCGTACAATAGTACTCTCATTAGACAAAGCTAAAATAGCACCTAATATCATAACTCCTGCCGTTACTACCGATGCTATAAGCCACGTCCAATTTATTTTAACGCAATCTCCTATAGCTAATCATCGCAAGCCTCTTACAAACAACCACAAAAGTATGAACAAGCGACCAGCATACAAGCCAAACCTTTTCCAATGGTTTCAATTTGTCAGACTGGAAGATAATTTTATCTAACATAAATTCCCTAGTAAAATAAGTGCCATATACCAACAATGGGTTAGTTATACTATGTGATTTAGATAAACTTTTCAAACTGTCCGATGAACCACCCATTCTCTTAACCATTAACCTTTTAGGAACTGTGGCAAATTCACCCTGAAAACAAAGAGCCATCATTATAATATGGTCGCTTGCTATTATCTTTGGCATCGGCATTACCTTTTCCAAAACATCTCGTTTATAAAGCCCATAAAATATTCCACCTATATGATTACCATTATGTAAGATGTGTTTGTAATGCGTAAATCTCTTAACTCGACTAAACCCAACTGTTGATAACCCTCTATCAATGAATTTTAAATTGCCAGTTTTAGAATTTACACTATCACATTCAGCCCCAACAAGAACTATGCCTTTTGATTTTCTAAACGCTTTGAGGCAAGAACTAATATAGTTTGATGTCCACCAATCATCGTGGCAAGCCCACATAAAATACTTTCCAGATGCCAAACTAAATACTCTATCAAAGTTATACAAAGCTCCAATATTAGTATAATTGCGATAATATCTAATTCGGTTATCTAATAATGCGTATTCTGCACAAATATCTGGTGTTTTATCTGTTGAGGCGTTATCACAAATAATTAGTTCAAAATTTGCGTAGTCTTGGCTCAATAGTGCATCCAATGCCTGTCTAAGATACTTCTCGCCATTATACACAGCCATCCCGATGCTTACCAAAGGATTCTTATTCAACTTTTTCATTTAATCCGTCTCAAAAAAGCATTGGGGCAGGCAGTAACCCGTTCAGTAATCACTCCTTCATTAAATGGAAAGGTAGGTTCTTCTATAATAAAATCGTTATGAGTTCTAGCAAACTCCTCAGCAGCAACTTTAGGATTATTCCAATACCAATCTGGTTCAGTGCGTGGTGCACCAACAAGCCATTGCTTCCAACCATCTTGAGCAATAATATAAGAATCAAGTGCAACTAAATCAGAATAGGCATTAAGTTCACCCAAAACATGCTCTTTTGTGTGCTTTGAATCCAGAATAACGATACACCTTTCACCCGTAGCTACTTCTTTATGAACCCCACTCACAATCTTCTCGTCAATGGAATTACCTTCAAAAAAAGTGCCGTATTTAAATAATTCATGTTCTTCAATGGCTTTCCTATTATGTGGTCGTATTTCTATATCAATACTTATTACCCTACCCTTACCCATCGCCTTACATAAAGAAGCATAGAAAACAAACGAGCCGCCGTGTGCTATCCCTGTTTCAACAATAACATCAGGCTTGATTCTATAAATAACTTCTTGGATACGAAACATATCATCTGGCAATTGTATTATTGGTCTACCTAACCACGTGAAGCTCCAAATGTATTTAGCATCCCATCCTGACCTCAGCCATAATTTTGAAAGGATACGAAAGGCCTCTGGTGTTCCTATTTTATACTCCTTAAAGCCAAAGGAGTCATCAATAATTACTATTCCTTTCTCTTCATCGATTCTTATCATCTTTTCGTTTTTCCTCCTTTTTATACTTACTTATGAGATTGCCCAAATCATCTAAAATACTAGTAGGGGTAAAAGCAAATTTATTTTGCATCTGTTCAATGCAGGTGGGAATAGAAGCAAATTCATCTTGTATTCTATCAACACAAATTCGGGGATAGCATATCTTTTTAGCCTTCTCGTCCACTTCAACACTACAACCCGTTAGTTTGCTTAATTTATTAACAATTTTCCCTACTGTTATATTTTCGCCATAAGCTATATTGTATATTTTATGCTTGCCACGTATGGCTATTTCAGGCAATATCCTCACAACATCATCCACACTAATATAGTCCTTACTAGAATCTAATGTAGTATTCAACACAATCTTTTTATTTCCCAGAGCATCTCTAATAAGTGAGAATATAAAATTCTCGGACTTGCTATCATATCCATAGACATTTGATAACCTTACTACCCTTACATTGTCCTTTCCCGATGCAAAGCAAATTGATTCACCCATTATCTTGGAAATATTATACAAGTCACCAAAATCAAGTGGTTGACTTTGAATGACATCCTCTTCGTATGCAATACCTTCCCTTACTCCGTAAACCCTTGTAGATGATAAGAACAAATATGAATCAAACCTACATTGCCTCAATATTTTAAGTGTATGACATACATGTGATTCCACTGTTTCAAATGGTTTTGTCCTAAAATCAGCACTTAGCCCTGTACAATCTATAACATCGCCAAGATACGCTGTTGGAATATCATTTCTTTCAGGAGAATAACACCTTAATCCTTCACCCTGAAGATATCTTACTAAGTGCCAACCGATAAACCCGTTGCTTCCTAATACTGTAAACATCTTTATGCTTCCCTTATAGTACCAGCCAAGACAAAAAGTATTCCAAGAATTAAATAGGTCATTTTAGTTATAAACATTTCACACTCTCCCTATTTATTTCCTTTCCCCTATCTGTTTTAAGGGATTTCCTGCATAAACACAAAAGGATTTCAGCTTGCCTCTAACAAGCGAATTCGCCCCGATTACCACACCTTTCTCAATTACAACACCATCCAATATAGTTGAATTTGCTCCTATCCAAACATCGTCTTCTATTTTAATCCCGCCACGTGAAGGCATAAAATGCTGAAAGATAATGGCTTTACTTTTATCCTCGTATTTATGATTCACAGGTGCAAGCACGCAATTAGGCGATATAAGCACATTCTTTCCGATATGCACCCCGTTGCCTGAAAATATAACCACGCCTGAATTGATACGGCTATTCTCACCAATTACTACATCACCCATGCCACCTATGGGTTTTATTTTTACAAAAGACTCAATCACCACATCCCTTTCAATAGTTATCTTTGAACCCCTGACAGAATCTTCTATGTCAGCTAGTTTTGATATTTTGGCATGTTCAGAAATAACTAACATAGGCTACATTCCCCTAATATTGCAAACATTCGTCTTTTCTTGAAACGATATACTTATCCATTTTAGGCCATTTAATACCAAATCCTACATCATCCCAGCGAATTATTCTTTCAAAGTTTGGGTGATAATATTCTGAAACTTGGTAAAATACCGCAGTATAGTCTTTTGTCGTCAAATACCCATGTGCAAACCCCTTCGGGACATAGAACATTTTATGGCTTTCCGCCATTAGGAAATCACCAAACCACTGCTTAAACGTAGGTGATTCAGGACGAAGGTCAATTATTACATCATAGATAGCACCATCTATACATTGGACTAATTTGATTTCTTCATAAGGTGATACTTGGTAGTGCATCCCACGAATCGTACCCCTCTTCCGATTATAAGATATGTTGCATTGGACAATATTAAAATCCAATCCATACTTGGCAAATTCACCTTTACAGAAGCTACGGGCAAAGTAGCCACGCTCATCTTCTATCGGGTCTAGCTCAATGATATAAGCACCTTTAAGTTTTGTTTCTGTAAATTTCATTTATTATTACTCCATCGTAAATAACCTTAAAGCCTAACTTCTTGGCAGTATGAGCTAAATAGGCAGAACATAAACTCATTCCGCTACCCTTAATAATTATTATCTTATCCTTTTTCATTTTATATTATCCTATATAGTTCATAAATAATTATCATAAGTAATATTGCAAGTTCAAACCACCATACTAGAACAATGGAATGCCAAAAGGGATTCTCTCTTAGCCAATTTCTAAGTTTAAAGTAATATCTTCTACAACGATGATAAGCAATTTTGAAAGATAGCGTAATTACTTGGTCAATATAAGAAATAAAACTTATAAGATATTTCATTTTATTATTAACCCTTGTCCATTGGGCAACGATAACACCATAACTCCAACAGATTTTGCAAAATTGTCAGCCACTTCTTTCTGTTTTTCACACATCGGCCAACCATAATCATCCAGCACAACAACTGCACCATCTACTAACTTAAACCAAAAGTATTTCAGTGCTTCTAGTTCTGGCAATGCACTATTCATATCAATAGACAGATATGCTACCTTATTAATCCTTACTTGTGATAAACTCTTTGGCACTACACCTTTTATTATTACCACATTAGAATATTTTTCAAAACTTTTCACAACAAATTTGTAACAATCTGGATATAAACCTTCAAATCGTTTGAGTTCGTCTTTTGTTGACAACTTTTCATCCAATCCGCAGAATGTGTCAAAGAGATAATAAGTGCGATTTTTCACTTTTTCAAAGTTTATGTAAACCATGTTTGACATTGTGATTGAGCCACGATAAACACCACATTCTACAAAATCACCTTTTAATTTCATGGCGTGAGAAATAGCCCAGTGGTTTGTGTGATAACGCCAAATATCTGTTTCGGGCATATCGTGCTGTTCCATCCCTGCACAGTATGCCTTGATAAATCTAGGTTCTTTTATAAAGTCACAGTTTTTATTTGTAATCATTCCTGCCTTGAAATATGTTACCCTACCCAAAAACAAGTGCAGCAAACCAATCAGGGGTTTCCTTACTATCTTCCTAATTATCTCCAATGTTGAATGAGCCATTGGAGATTTAGTAAACCTATTTAATGAACGATAGGTGTCAACTTTCACTTTCTCCATAATTGGTTTTTCCTTTTCTATTGTTTCTTTTTTTTACCACATTTTCCAAAATGCTTCACCTGTTTTCCATAGATTATTTACAAATACTAAATCCCTTTCATGGTCAACACATTCCCAACTACCTTCATGTTTATAAGCCATAACTTGCCCCTTCTTAGCCAATTCTTCTAACGAACCGAATTCAAAATCGCAACTCTTATCTTCTGATAAGTAATCTAGTAATTCTTTATTAAATACCATAAACCCACCATTGATTAAACCCTTTGAAATCTGTGGTTTCTCAGAAAAAGAAAGGACTTGCCCGCTATCTTCATCCAATTCTCCAAACGAAGATGGTCTATGAACAGCAGTAATAGTTACTATTTTGCCATGTGATTTATGAAACTTCAGTAGCTTTTTCAAGTCTATATCAGCAAGCCCATCACCATAAGTAAGCATGTTGGTTTCTGAATCCAGATACTTCTCAATCCTTTTTATTCTTCCGCCTTTCAGTGTATCCTGCCCTGTATCCACCAGCGTAACCCGCCAGTTGTTTTCACTATGATTGCTATGATATTCAATATTCCCTGATGATATTTCTACTGTGAAATCCTTGTTGAGAAATCCGTACTGTGAAAAATATTCCTTGATAACATGCCCCTTTTCACCCAAACAAATAACAAAGTCGCAAAACCCCTGACAGGAATAGATTTTCATAACATGCCACAAAATAGGCTTGTTACCTATCAGCACCATTGGCTTGGGTATAATTTCAGACTGTTGCCCAAGCCTTGTACCCATTCCCCCAGCTAGGACTATGACTTTCACTTACCCACCTCTATATTTTTAAGGTCATATTCAGAACATACTTTAAATCCTAATATTTTTAACCATAAGTTACTTATAAAATGGACTAATCTTGATTGAGTCCTTATGAAAGCTATTGTTTTACCACATTGATAATGATATTCAATCATTTCTTTTTCTTTAATTCCTTTTCAATCCTGTTTAGTTGCTCTCGCATCTTTTTCAACTCATTCGGCATGGGATTTCCATGAAGCCACCACTGTTGATTCCAGTAGGTCATAAAACTAGGTATGGTATACTTATGCTCTAAAACCATAGCAATTACTAGAAAGATAAAGAACACTAAGAGAGCAAAAATAATAACCAGCCAAATTGGGATAGGAAGTCCTGCCTGTGCGATAAAACCCAATATATAAGTGTTTATCAATAGAACTATGAAGTTAATAATGCCAAGATAAAAGGTTACATACGACCCCAAGTTTCTAAATGCACCCCACCACTTACCTACATTAGTTTGCTTAAAGATACTATTACCCACTACAACTTTATCCCTTCTACTTTATCAACTTGATAAAACTTTGTGGTTTACACCTAATTTTACCCCATACCCACCTAACAACTGGGGTTAATAACGAAAAAACCATAAAGTAACAAATAGTTCCAGCTATTCCAGCCAATAATCCCATGACATAATAAGTTCTTGGCTCACATAAATCACAGGGTATAGTGTAAAAATAAAGACAAACCCAACATAGGAAGCCTACCCCAATGGTGGCAACCCACATCCCACTATACTTGGCTATCGCAATTGCCTTTCTCTTTGTTGTTTTTTTCATTCTCCTTCTCCTTTTATATCTTCTCTATAAAAAGTCTTAGCACAATCCTTACACTGGTATCTTTGCTTCTTGCCCTTACGTGTAACGACTATCCCTGCTTTTTTAATCTTGATTGATTTACATTCAGGACATACCATGATTATATTTCTACTATTATATATCTATCTATCCACTTTGTCAATAGGTTTTTACAAAAAAGAAGAAGGCTTAGTTTTACCCTTACCTTCTTTTCTACAAGGCAATGAACCAAATTTAACTTAACTATGCCTTGAGATAAAAAACCGAGTCTAGCTTATATCCAAAGAATCTAAGTTTTATAAATTCCCATATAGTCAATTTCTGATAAATATATCCAGTAAAAGGTGGGCTATGCCATATCCCTATTACTAAGGGGTAAAAAGGCTGTGGAGTTGAACGAATATCAAACTGGCTTAACCATATTTTAACCATTGAACACTTCTTTTTTAGGAAATAGCTCATCTTTATTTTTCAACTTTCTAGCCTCCACAATCTTAACAGCTTCTTCCATAATCAGTTTAAGTTTATCAATGTCGTATCCATTATTGCCTGTAATTTCAATATTAAGTTTATTTATCACATTCATTACTGTCATACTACCAAGAAGTGCCCGTAAGCCTTTCTTGCGTATCCTCAAACTTGATTTTGCCCCAGGGCGTTTGTCATAATGAAATCTCCATTCCACCCTCAGCATATTAATCCCGCTTCCCACAAATAAATGATATGTCCGCACGTAATCCAAGCTATCCTCATCAGATTGCTCAAACAACGGGTCTATATTCTTAGTAGAATCATGCACAAGTTCAGCCATCCCTAATTTTACCAGTTCTTTGGGATATGCTTCCCATTGCTCTATCGCATCGACAGTACCTTTGGTTTCAGGCATATAATCTCCTTCACAATTTTAAAATTCTAGCCAAATAATATCCCATAACCACAAAAGACAATAGGC
>Ga0265595_1001649_pt1 | contig 16673 bp, 13 predicted proteins | sample saktaG_15_FD_190148 | JGI IMG/M metagenome (GOLD analysis project Ga0265595, IMG submission 190148) | Saline water microbial communities from Sakinaw Lake, British Columbia, Canada - sak_2013_06_06_50m | ecosystem: Environmental > Aquatic > Non-marine Saline and Alkaline > Saline ... | reverse complement strand
GTTTTATACCGCAGTGTACCAATCTCTGTATTATGAGCATATAATTATGGTAACAAATGCAAGGAGCGTGTAAATTATGAATCTCCTGCCGTACATACTTATATTCTCAGGTGCGATTGCGTTGACCCTTTTTCTCATCTACAGAGACCGTAATGGCAGTGTGAAGGCGCTGCTTTTCAAGACTGTTACCAGCTTCTTATTCATATCAGTAGCTTTTGCCTCTTTTATCGTCAATTCAAGCCAGGGCGTTGCCACATTCGCCATGCTCATTATGATGGGGCTCATATGCGGCCTGATAGGGGATATACTGCTGGACCTCAAGGTAATGTACAAGGGATCATCGTCGGTCTACCAGCACGGCGGAACGGTGGCTTTCCTCGCAGGACATCTATTTTATCTGGCAGCGCTGATCATTTATTTCGGCTACAACTGGATACCCGTTGTAATCGCTTTAGCCCTGGCCGTTATCATAGGTTGTGTCAGCAAGTTCATTCTGAAATTCAATTTCGCTGAACATACTGCTGACAACTATGCATATTCATTTATATTGTCCTACATGATGACACAGGCTTGCTATGCGGCAATCACTCAAGGTTATGCGGCATGTACAGTTTTGTTGGCGGCAGGAGCTATCTTGTTCCTGTTATCAGACCTTGTCCTGGTTATGACATATTATGACAATAAAGACTCAAAGCCGTTTATCGCAGCTAATCATATATTGTACTATGCTGCTCAGTTCTCAATTGCATTGAGTATCTTATACATGGTAGTTCCTGCCTGAGATTATCACGTGAATATATAGTACTTTGGTATTGGTCGTGGAATATGGTAAACTTTTTGCTGTTTCCCGGGCCGTTAGCTCAGTTGGTAGAGCAACTGACTTTTAATCAGTGGGTCGCAGGTTCGATTCCTGCACGGCCTACCACTTTTATTACGCAGGGGTTCACTAAAATCCCAATTCCTTCGCCTTATTGAAGTCACTTTCAGCTTTATCGTATTGACCCAATTCAAGATAGGCATGTCCGCGGTTGCGGTAAGCAGTGGCATATTTGGGGTTCATCTCTATCGACTTAGTATAATCTGATACGGCGTTGTTGTAATCACCTTTAAGCTGATAGGTCAAGCCACGATTGTAGTAAACCACGGCAGACTGCGGGCCAATCTCTATTGCCCTGGTATAATCTGATATGGCATTACTATAATCACGCATGTAAGAATAAGCCAGCCCACGGTCGTAATAAGCCGAGGCATTCTTCTGATCAATCTCTATCACTTTAGTGTAATCAGCGATAGCGCTGGCGAATTCACTTTGTTTGTGGTAGGCCTTGCCGCGGTAGGAGTAAGCATCCGTATACTTCGGTTCCAAATCTATTGCCCGGGTGAAATCACCGACAGCCTTGTCGTAATCACCGTTGTCAAGATGGACAAGCCCACGGCCCCAGTAGGATCCGGCATCGTTTGGATTAATCCCTATAGCCGCAGTGAATTCTGATATAGCTTTGACGTAGTCTGATTTCAGATAATAGGCAAAACCACGTCTGTTATAAGCGGAAGCCAACTTTGGGTCGATCGCTATCGCATTAGTGTATTCTACAATTGCCCTGTCCCAGTCCCCTGACTCAAGGTAACTATCCCCTTTAGCCAACTTTTCCTGCGCCGGACTTAAGCTTACTGTCTGTTCTTGTGATGTATTCTCGCCGACTACTTGTTGCTGTGCTACATTATCGCTGATTACTTGTTCCTGTGACACATTATCGCTGACTGCTTGTTCCTGTGCCGGGCCTCCGCAGCCTGCAAATGAGATTAATGAGATTAAGGCTGCAACGATAATGAAAATCACCCGATTAGTCGCGCTTTTGATTATCATAAACTCCTCAATGCCTGTAATTTACTTTAACTAATGCCGTGCTTTTATTAGTACTATACAGCTTAACAAAAATGAATTGTCGATGCCAATGGCACCCGGCATGCCGATCTATTAATTCCTGCAAGTTCCATTCTCATGATGTAGAATTTAATGCAAAGTATTAAGCTCACGGGAGCTTTCGGCATCGCCGGTAAGGTTGATGATAAATATGACACATGATGAACTTCATCCACTTGGAAAAGGCTATGTTCAAGTCTACACAGGTAATTGCAAGGGTAAAACCACAGCCGCTCTGGGGCTGGCTTTCAGGGCCATGGGGCGTGGTTTAAAAACCTACATCGGTCAATTTATGAAAGGCCAGCAATATGGCGAACTCGAAGCCGCTAAATTGGTTAAGCCGTATATTACGATCGAGCAATATGGAAGAGAGGATTTTATACATGTTAAGAATCCTCCGGACCCGGAGGACGTCCGTATGGCCCAGGAGGGACTGTCAAAAGCATGGATCGCCATGAAGAAAGGCAACTACGATATAGTAGTTTTCGATGAGATCATAACGGCGCATTATTTTCACCTTATTTCGCTGGAAGATATGCTGAATATCGCAAGAAATAAACCGGAAAATGTAGAGGTTATATTGACCGGGAGATATGCGCCAAAGGAACTTATCGATGCTGCCGACCTGGTAACGGAAATGCTGGAGATCAAGCATTATTACCAGAAGGGAGTCAGCGCCCGCGACGGCATTGAATGCTGATCTTGATAAATATAGGCGTCATGGTATACTGTAACGTTTTGAATTTTCACTGCGAGGGAACTGATGCTGTATTCTTTCAGAAATAAAGAGCCTGTAGTCGGGAAGGACACCTATATAAGTGAACAGACTACGATCATAGGCAATGTTAAAATAGGTGATAATTGCTATATCGGGCCGGGCGCCATAATACGGGGAGATTACGGCAGCATTATAATTAATGCAGGCACTGCTGTTGAGGAGGGTGTGATAATACACGCTTTTCCGTTCACTACATGCCTGATAGGGCAAAGGGTCACTATCGGGCACGGAGCGATCATCCACTGCAAGTCTATCGGCGATTTTGCTTCAATCGGTATGGGTGCAATCCTGAGCATTAACTCTGAAATCGGGCAAAACTCTATCATAGCTGAAGGTACGCTTATAAAAATGCGGCAGATAATTCATCCGGAGGTGCTGGTCGGTGGCAATCCAGCCAGGGAATTAAGAAAGATAACAGACCAGGATAAAGAACACTGGGCATGGGGGAAGCAAATGTATATAGACCTGGCCAAAGAATATTTGCAGGGCGATTTTAAAAAACTGCCTATCGATTAAGTCGCCGTCATTTTGCGCAGTGACAATAGTTCTCCAGCCCGGCAATTTTTGCTGCTCCCGCTATAGTCACACCGTAAAAGATAACCGGTTTATCGATCAGGAAATCAGTGATCGTATTATTAACAACGGTGGAGCCGGTTGCTACCACAATATCGCACCAATCTAAGTGCTCGCCGGTTTTTAAGGGGCTTTGCACAGCCACACCAGACTTCCTGGAATTTATATTGGCACTATCCATGTCAGTTACCTTTATGTCGTAACTTTTGGCCAGGTACTCAACCAACCTGGGCTGGAAACCCACCATGGCTATTCTGGGATGCCCGTATTTTGCAGCTATGTAACTGACAAGTGCCATGCCGCATTCCCTGGGTTCGTTATCTTTGCAATGTATAGTTTTATCAATCAGTTCAAGATACCTCATTACAGCATTTAAGCTGGATATGAAAATCGCCCGGCGGAAATTATTTTTTAATTCCATTTGAGCAACGTCAATTAATTTGCCGCTATAGTCACCATACATATCTGTATAAGCCTGTCCGATAGTACATCTGAATTCCGCCTGCACCATGCGCTCACGTCCGGTAATCAGAGGATAGTCCCTGTCTTCAGGATTTCCAATGGCCTCATCAGAGGTAAGAGGTCTCGCTCTGACAATGACATCTTCTGATCCCAGCTGGTTATCCTGAACCAATTTTGTCAGCGTCTTCTTCAGCAATTCGTAGATTTCCATAAGCATGACATCCCTTATAAGTTGATGTTCCCCGGCCGGAGCGACCGACCGGCATTGCTGTTTTCGCCCTTTATAGCCAAATATATACCGGCAATCTCTTTAAGGGTCACATCCCTGGCATTGTTCGATAGATGCCTTTCATCGGCGGCAACCTCTGCGGCCATCTCCTTGATATCCCAGTCTATCTCCGGGATGACGCAGTATTTCCGTCGTAAGGACTTCAATTCATCGGCATGATCTGCATCGAAGCGGTTGATCTTCATTAAATAGGGCAGAACGATGGCTACGGACAGGCCGTGCGATATGCCCCGGTTGGAAAGAGGATAGGACAGGGCATGCCCCAGGGTCGTTCCCGTGCCGATGAGCGCCATACCGGCCATGAGGGCGCCCAATGCGATATTGCGCCTTCCCTTCGCATCGCCAGATAAGGCCGGGCCGATATTATCTCTGGTTAACAGGTACGATTCGAGTGCCAGCGCGCGCACCATGTCGTTCCCCTTCCTGGCACCGTAGCTTTCCATAGCATGCGCCATGGCATCCATAGCCGAGCTGACCATACCCGCAGAGGACATGGTCTTTAAAAGGTCCGGATCGATGATGGCTACATCCGCTGCAAACCTGATATCGTTAAAGGATTTTTTTCGTCCGTCAACTGTGAGTACGAAGGTATGCGTGACCTCGCTGCCGCTCCCAGCCGTGGTAGCGACCATGATTTTAGGTACACCCATCTCTATCCCAGTTTTTTTCGCCACATCCATGGCGCTCCCACCACCCATTCCGATCACAATATCGGGCTTTACCTCCCCGGCGAATTTAAGACACTTATCCACATCGTCGAAGGATGGCTCGGGCGGTGTGGATGAAAATACGTTTGATGTTATCCCTTCCCGAACAAGGCCGGCAAGAATATCTTTCACCGCTTGCCTCTTAGGCATGCCGCTGCTGGTGACGATGAGCGCCCGGTTCCTTCCGAGCCGTTTTATCTCACCACCCAGCTTTCTCACCACCCCCTCACCAAATACGATTTTGGTGGGCAGCTGAAATTCAAAGCTGCCGTCGCCGCCGGGGAAATAAAAGTTGGAGTTTTCGCTTTTCAATTCACAAACCTCTCAGGCCTTTGGACCGAAATGTTTCAGCATCACCAGGTTCTCGTATTTGCTGGCATTGGAGATAGTTATCCCCTCGCGTGCGGTCCTATAACATATAAAGAGCTCGTCAGCAGTCATCTGGCCGAAGCGTATCATGGCCGGCGATTCAATCTCCAAAACTCCGAACCTTCCACTGCCCTGAAGCACGACAACACCGTAGGCATCGCCATCCCGGATGGTTACGGTCCGGCCGGGATGTATGGTAAGCTCATTCGCGCTGAAATACGGTGACTTGTATACTACTTCATACTCCTCATATCCCGAATCCTTCATCTCGTCGGGCGGCTTTACCGGCCTCGGGGATAAAAACCTGTTCTTATAAAAATCCGGATCCGTATTCAAATCCCAGTCGATCATATCCACCAGGTAATCGATATTCCTGCGGTGTTCTTCGGGCACGTCTTTGACCAGGAGATCGTACGGTATATATTTATTCCAGGTGAGCGACTGGTACATGCCGAAGACGTCCGATGCCCGCTGAGGCTCGTAGGTGAGCATCGAACCCGGCGCGTGCAGCACTCCAGCAGGAACGTCCCATCCCGTGCCCGGCGCCAGGCGGTAGGCGCGGGATAGGTTCAAAATACCATTGTCTCCACTGTTCCATCTCTTCAGACAGCGGTGCACGTCATCCCTGGTGGTGCCCGGGTTCAAACCGAAAAAAGTATAAGGAAACAGGCCGCCGTGATTGTTGATCTGCCTGGGGAAATAGTAGCCCTCCGGCTTGCCCTTGCGCCCCACTCGCGCAGCGTACTCGTCGCTCAGATGAAGGTGAAGCGGGAGAGGCTCGAGGTTATCGAAGAATTTGCTGTACATGGACCATCCCCCGTGCTGCTTCATGATCTCCGGGCCAAGGATCTCTTTGCCCGCTAACTCGATCGCCTCTTTAAACAGGATTTTGTTTGCGCTCTTTCCGCCGTCGCAATAAATGTAGCTAAGGCCTTCGTCTTCCAGCGTCAACGGGCCGTTGTCCGCCGCGGTGGTAGAGGCAAACCAGCGCTCGTCGATACCTCCGCGATCAGCCCCGAAGGCATAATAGTCGTCGGGGTGGAGCTTTAGCCTCCTTCCCGGGATGCAGAAAGACCTCGGTACCCAGTTGGGACACAGTCGAAAAACGCCGTTCCCCTTATCCATGGCAGTTTCAAGTAGCTGTTTTTTCATGGCTTATATAATATCGATTCCGGGTAAGTGGACTATAGTATCGATATGATCTACAGCATCTTTTGGAAGGGTAAGCACCTTTTCTGATCCCCTGCTTTGAATTTCTATGCTGCGATGTGCAGGCTCGAGGTAAGCGGACTGCACTCCTTTCCACCGTTTGCCCTTAAACGTTACCTCAAGCGGCCCGGATTTCCCCTTCATGTTGATCACATGCAGGAGCACCCCATCCTGATAAAAACACGCAATGGTCTTGAAATCCTTTTTATCCACGGATACGCCCTTTGGCCCCCATCCCAGGTACCTGATCGGGTACGAGCCCAGGAACAGTTCCTTCCTGGGGATATACCATTGCCCAAGAGTCTCAAGCTGCCTGACATGTTCCGGATACAAGCTCCCATCCATGACCGCAGAGGTGCCCGCGGCGAATTTGCCACCGCATGCCATGACGATCGCCGCCTGGCGCACAAAATCGTAGATGTCGTCACGCAGGTTCATATCCTGCCACCAGACCGACGTGGGAGTGATAAGCCCCCACGGGTGTTTGAACATCACCCGATATAAATTTGCCCATTTCCAGGTGCTGGTCAGGACAGATATTATGCCACCTGCTTCCTCCCGCTTCCCGATAAATGGTCCGTCCAGAGCATGGGCCTCGCCTGATGAATAGTGCTGGTGTTTATGGGAGCTGAAAAACATCGATGAAAGATTGAAGGCAAGCACGACGTCCGGGTGTTTACTGCTGAAGTGGGCGACCGTGTCTCTGGTCGTCTTATCCGCCCACCACCAGTCCATCCACATACCATCCGGCCTGTACTGCTCAACGATCTCGTCGTATTGTCCACGCAGGTAATCGGCATAAATCTTGTAATCCGCATCCGGCAGCAGCCCCAGGAATGAAGGGGTTATGCGTGGTAGGGGCTGGACCGAATCGAACTGCGGGTTATGGTCGAATATGGACGAATAGTAATATATGAACGTGATATTTTCTTTCCTGCTGAGCTCGGCAAATCTCCCCGCATAATCGATATCGGTCTTCCATTCAGTCAATTTCGTGTTAAACCAGCAGATACCGTCATGCCACTTGATCTCCAGGGAATGGTAGTCGAGGCCGATCTTTTTACTTAGTGCTACGTAGTCCTCGATCTTGCAGTAGGGGCCGTTGAATTTAAGGTTGCCCTGATCATCCGTCATGGATTTATTGAACTCTACATAGTCACGGTCCCAGCCCACATCGGGACGTTTCTCGATCTGATACTGCACGCAACAACCCGATTTTTGCCACCATTTCCGCTGATCCGGCCCATCGGGACGCCGCTCCTTTTTAGGCAATACTCCCTTTATCAGGCGGCCGGCGATAACCACCATGCTTTTATATGTTTCTAATTTCGATGCAAAATTCCACTTCATCAATTCACTCATGTCTGCACCCCTGCTGAATCTATTCCATTGCGCAATACGTCAGATCTCGTATCGTCCCTGACCCAGCCTGCCTCAACCTTGTTCCACACTTAGATAAAATTACTCGCATTCGAGTCTGCTGTCAATAGTTGCCAGACAATGACGCAGGCCGCGTGACAACGCATACGATAGAACATAGACCGTTGACACGAGCCTGACCAGCAGATATCATCGTATTCAGAAGTCGTGCCGGAGCGATAGTCGCTTAATTGGCAACTTGAATATGAGATATCGGGGCAGGCAGTTGATATGAAATCAGAGAATAATATATTTATTAAACTGGACGAGGTCGGATCCGTAAAGTTCTATTTAACGGATGGCGGCAGCAGAGCGGCGGAGGCGATATACCGGGCGAGATTTAAACTGTATGCCAAAGAAGACAGGTATATTGCCGACAGTGGAATACATTTAGATATCGAGAGAAAGATGGTGTACGATGTTTTCGACCCGATCTCTCTACACCTGGTTGCTATCAATGAAAAAGATGAGATTTTCTGCGGCATGCGGATAGTCCCCTATCAAGATGAGATCGGATTGCCCATAGAAAACAAATATCCCGATAAAAAATTGCAGAGCAATATCGGTTTCAGTATAACTCATTACATAGAGAATTCAGGTATCCCCACAGAAAACATCGCAGAGTTCGGCAGATTTTTCAGGCTTGCCAATAAAAAGGACGTAGATACTACATATGACCCGATCAGTTTGCTCATTTGGAAAAACGCTACGCAGGTTACAAAAAACCCGATAGGCAGCGTAAAACCTATCAACTACGCATTTGCCTATGCTGTCCCCAACCTTGCGAGGCTATATGGTAAATTCGGTATGGGCATGATACCCGATACGTCTGGCAATTATGTCAATCACATATTTCCGGTGCCTACAAAGTTGAATACAAACGACGGCCAAATAACAACAGAAGATCTGGAACTTGTGCCTCTCGTACTATCCAGAAAAGACGTTGTGGGGAGGATCGGGAAATCCGACTGGGAAGCAAATGGTCCGACCAAACCGAAGCTCGATAGAAAATTGCTGATGTACCTGGCCCCGGAGGAATTCGGATTGAGTCAGGACGAAATCGAAAAGCAGAAAAAAGATTTGGCAGATATATATAAAATGCTCTATAGCGAAGATGAGCAGAGAACGCCGGACAGAGACCTGATCATATCCAGAAGATAGCCTTACTACACAGCAAATTAGAGCTCTTCTGCTTCGACCGTATCAATACGCCAGGTTGAACGTGATCCTGTCTGTCCGATATCCCCGGACTACGATTTTATCAGGGCGTGCTCCAGCATTTGAATTGCCGTCTTTTCAAAGCGGGCTGTGTCGCATTTCAACACTATGAAGCAAATCCTGGTTATCCACTCAACCAGTCCGCTGACCAGCTCCGCAGCCGCCAGAGTATCGTATTCCCTGATTCTTCCTCTTCGGATACCTTCCCTTAAAGTAGCACGTAATAATCTCTGCATTCGTTTTTCGGCATGAGGACGGACATTTTCCAGGCCGAGGTTTGACCGGATATCCAGCAAGCGCACAATGTCGGAATTCTTTGAAGCATATAACAGCACATTGTGTACGCAAATCCTGATCTGTTCAGGCCCTAACGAACCCGACACCGACTTGGACAAAATGTTAGTTATACCACTGGCATAGCTTTCAACAAGGGCATCTGCAATCGATAACTTCGAGTCGAAATATAGATATACCGTGCCATGCGCAACACCCGATTGCGCCGCGATCTGCGCAATACTTGTTCTGGCGTATCCCTGCCTGCTGAACAACTCACGCGCCACAGCAAGTATTTCACTTTGCCGCCCCGATACCGGTCGTCTCGCCATCGTATTTATAACTGATAAGTGGTCATTAATGCTAACAATGTCACCGCCGTTTGTCAATTTTATGCGCATCCTATGCATGAGGACGGTTTTCCCCTGTACGCTACTCAATTAATATCAAAAAACCTGTTTTCGGGTTACTCCGGATATTAACCTTGCACAGCCTCTCTGAGAATCGCCCTCAAGGTATCGGCATTTATCATATTTATCTGCATTGAGCTGCCGCCGTTTCCCGTGCAACTCCACAGCTTTGCGTTGTCATTGTTATGCTCTCCCGCGAAATTCCTTGATAAATAAAGACGGTACGTATCTCTAATATATCTCCCGTACGTTGCATCAGGCTAAACAGGCAATCCTCCCCTGTCCTGTCCTATCCCCCTCTCCAGTCCGCCGAACGCATATGGCAACCGCTGTTCAAATGGTGGAATCTGCGGCAACGGTTCCTTTCTCCCAACCTGGTACCAATACGCGGTGCTGATCCAGTCACCCTGCCGGTCATTTGCATGGCCATGCTCGATGGAAAACAGCATGGACTTCTCAAAGAAAACAGGGTCTTCGATATGAAAACGGTACTGCGAGTGTTTGCCCGTATAATCGGAGTTACCTTTAAAATAGTAGCCGTAGTACGGTGTCGAATACGTTTTATGTAAAGCATTATAGTTCCAGGCGCCGCAAAAATAGTCTTCTGTGCCGGTCCCGTGCAGCGAAGGTGGCCAGCTTTCCCCGTCGATAAAGAACATATCGTCACCTTCACCCCACCAGCCAGGCTCATTGGTGTCCATGTGAAGACAACACCCCACGTAGTGGCCCCTGCCGCTAGTTTTCAGTACAACAAAATTGTCCTTCCCGGTGGTATTTAACCTGTCATTAACGCCGGCGGAGTTCAATCCCGTCTTCTCCTCTTTTTTTACAGTCAGCTTGCGGTTCCAGCATGCATGGAATCTCGCCAGGTCAGGTTGCCTCTCGGGCCACTGCTGATAGTCGATATAGAAATAGAGCAGACTTGTCGTATCGGTGTCATTAGTTACCGTGATTCTCGCTCCTGTTGCGTAGGGCATGGGAAACCAGCAGTTCAGGCCCAAATAGGACGCCTGCAGGGGCAGCGAGCTGAAATATGCGCCGACCGCATGGCCCAAACCGAAGAAGTCTCCCAGAGGGCATGAAACGGATGGTGTTTTCTCGCCATCCCAGTACATATTCAGTATCAAGCGACGCAGGTTAAAAGGAAGACTTGGATCGTCTGCAAAGGTTGTCATCCAGATATGTTTAATGCAACCTGCGCCCTCGACCTCGCCCAGTATGACCGTTTCTTTGGCGGGTATAAACCAGAGGTCGGCGTTTCCGCCCGTTTTATCGAAGGACGACCATCGCCTCGATTTCAAATTGGTCCTCAGCCTGGCAAGATTTTCCAGTGAAGTCATACCCATATTCATATCCATCGATTTCCCTCCTTTATTTGAACCAGATAATTATCCGACGGTTTACGCATTTTGAATCTACTGTTTCGCGATTGCTCTAACACATACTGATCAATACCTGCCGTACAAAGGCCCGAAGTTGGCACAGGCGCGGAAATCAGCACCCTGCAAGTCCATGGCGCCGAAAGCTCCCCATGCATCGGGCCTGAAAATCCGGTCCCCGGGCACGTTATGCATGGAGACCGGGATGCGAAGCATGGCTGCAAGTGTAATAAGGTCATGCCCTATATGCCCGTAACTCAAGGCGGCATGATTAGCCCCCCAGTTGTCCATTACCGAATAAACATCATTGAAAGGACCTCCTGCTAGAATGGGAACAAACCAGGTGTTAGGCCAGGTCGGATCGGTTCGGTCGGTCAGAATATTATGGATTCTACCCGGTATTTCTACGGTATATCCTTCGGCAATCTGCATGACCGGCCCCAGCCCCTTCACCAGATTTATTCTGGACATGGTAACGGGCATCCCGCCGCGGGATGTAAAGCCTGATGAATAGCCTCCGCCTCTGAAATATTCCGTCCTGGCCGGATACCAGCTTGTTGCGCTCAGGCATCCGTCCATTTCCTGCGGCGTAATTTCCCAGTATGATTTCATCGCCGGACGACTGTTGCGCGACTGCTGCCCAGCGCCATCCAAGCAAGCGGAGCCTGAATTAATCAGATGGATAATGCCTCCCGCCGCCTCACCCCGTAGTTTGTAACCCGTCACACGTTCAACTGACGCAGGACTCCAATAGGTCCTGACGTCCGCGAAAATTTGAGCAGTGCCCTTGATCAGGTGACCGAAAAGCATAGCTGCTCCGTTCAGCGCATCATTCTCGGTTGCCACGATATAAGGCTGCCGGATTCCGTTCCAGTCAAAGGACGAATTCAAAATAGCTTCCATAAAATCGCCATTGGGGAAATGGTCGGTCCACTGTCGCTGTCCCTGAAAACCGGCGATCACGGCGTTGTGTCCCAGGGCCTCCTCACCATAACCGATACCGCTCAGCTTGCGATTGCCCACCATCAGGTCACGCATTATGATCGTCATCTTAACGACTGTTTCCCAGTCATGCTCTTTTTGTAACCTTGTCCGGCGTAGCTTCGGCGTATTGTAATCTCTTCCCTCTTTGCAGGTCTGCTTTACCCAGGACAAAGCGCGGCTATATTCCTCCTTATCGTAAATGCCCCTATCGATCCTGCGGATAAACTCAGACATATCCAGGGTCTGCACGCGCATCCCCAGGTAGCTTTCGAAAAAGGCATGATCAACTATGGAACCGGCTATACCCATGGAAACACCACCCACGGACAAATAGGATTTTCCTCTCATATATGCTATTGCCAATCCAGACCTGGCGAACCTGATGGTCTTGTCAGCGACATCACGCGGTATCGAAGCATCCGACGCATCCTGGACTTCGTGACCGTAAATGCCGAAAGCAGGCAGGCCTTTCTGGTTATAGCCCGCGAGCACTGCAGCGAGATAAACAGCGCCGGGACGTTCTGTCCCATTGAAACCCCAGATAGCTTTGGGAATTAGCGTGTCCATATCCATTGTTTCCGTGCCATAACACCAGCAGGGACTTACCGTGATGGTCAAACCCACTCCCTCTTCCGCAAATTTTTCAGCTGATTTAATAGCCTCGGCTGTGCCGCCGATACAGGTATCGGCGATCACGCTTTCAACAGGTAGCCCGTTGGCGTGCCGAAGGTTTTCCGAAATCAAACCGGCGACCGCTTTTGCCATAGCCATCGTCTGGTCCGCCAGCGACTCTCTAACCCCGCCCATCCGGCCATCGATGGCCGGCCGGATGCCGACCCTTGGCATTCTCCCGGATAACCTGTCTACAGGCGCATTCACTTTTTTTCCTTTCATAACGGGATACCATCCTCCAATGAAATTGATCAAATCGTCAGTGAGGGATTGTTATGCTAATCCCTCAAACGACGCAGGAGCTTCATGACATCGTTCTCACCGTGACCGAAATAGCCGGTCAGACGTTTATACTCAGCATAGAGCCTGTTATAGATCTCCACATTGCCAGGGTTCGGATGATAAATCTGTTGAACGGGCGTAGTCATGAAAACAACCGCTTCAGCATGTGAGGCGTAACCACCTTTCTCCTTCCCGGCCGCTATCGCACCTAAAATCGCGGCTCCCATGGCGGATGCATGCTGCTCGGTGGTCACCTTGATGTCGCGGCCTATGACATCCGCATAGACCTGCATTACGAACTGGTTTTTAGTGAGGCCGCCTCCTGCCATGATCTCGCTGACCGGCACACCTGATTGGATGAACTTCTCGATGATGATCCTCGCGCCAAAAGCTGTAGACTCAATAATAGCACGATAAACATCCTCAGGCCTGGTTGTTAATGTATAACCGATAAGCATTCCGCTCAAACTGGCGTCCGCGGGGATAGAGCGATTGCCATTCCACCAGTCGAGGGCCAGCAGGCCACTCTGCCCCGGCCTCAATAAGGAAGACTTGGCGGACATCAAATCATGTATCGACTTGCCGCTGCGTTCGGCTTCATCCGCATATTCTTTAGGTATATGGTTTTTAACAAACCAGGCGAAAGCGTCGCCGACGGCTGCCTGGCCCGCTTCGTAGCCGAAGAGCCCCGGTACTATACCGTCTTCCACCACGCCGGATATGCCCGGCACCAGTACCTCCCGCTCCGATATGAGCATGTGGCATGTCGAAGTTCCCATGATCATGAACATAGTGGCCGGTTTGGCCAGCCTGCACCCCAGTACCGCAACATGGGCGTCAATAGCCGCAGATGCTATGGATATTCCGCACGGCAATCCAAGCCGCCTGCTCCATTTGGCATTCAGTGCGCCGGCTCGGGTTCCGGGTACCATAATCGGCCCGGCCATTTTATGAGCGTAAAGATCGCTCAAGTCAGGATGCAGGGCAGACAAAAATTCGGCTGAGGGGTAACCATGCTTCTTATTCCAGGTAGCTTTGTATCCTGCGCCGCAGCTATTGCGTACCAGCGCCCCGGTCAGTTGCCATACGATCCAGTCACCGCCTTCGATAATACGGCCTGCCGCCAGGTAAACCGAGGGCGATTCTTCCAGCATCTGTAGTGCTTTGGGCATAACCCATTCGGAGCAGATGGCGCCGCCATAACGCTGCAACCACGGCTCATTTCTCGCCGCGGCTATTCGGTTGATACGCTCACACTGAGACCAGGCAGCGTGATGCTTCCACAGTTTGGGCCATGCATGGATTTCCTCACGATAGGTATCCAGGTAGCATAACGGTGTTCCATCGTCCGTGGTGGGCATTATCGTACAGGCCGTAAAGTCCACCCCTATGCCGATGACCGACTCCGGTGCAATCTTACTCTGCCGCATCACCTCCCGTGCAGTCTTCTCCATTGCTTCCAGCCAGTCGGAAGGGTCCTGCAGCGCCCAGTCAGGGGGCAGCGGATTCCCGCTGCCGGGCAGAGTTCTGTCTATCACTCCATGAGGGTAGGTATATGCCGTCGTAGCTACGATCTCGACCGTATCCACATCCAGCAGCAAAGCCCGCGCAGACTCGGTGCCAAAATCAAATCCTAAAGAATATCTTCTCAAGTAGTCCCCCTGTTTACTGCGTAAGTGATAAATGTAGTTTACTATTTTTAGTTAAGCCGCTCCAGCCTTCTCTGATGGTTGCCAACTTATGTCAATGACAACATTAAGAATAATCTAGAACATTATTCACTTTACTCAACCCTCTATATATAATCCTGAGCCTGGCCGGACCGTATGATATATAATACTTATCTGTGGAGGTGGAACACCATGGGATACATCTATTCTTTTCATGATAACTGCGAGGATAAAACCCTTCTGGGCAACAAGGGCGCCAACCTTGTAACCATGTCCAAACTCGGCCTTCCGGTGCCGCCGGGGTTCGTGGTGTCCGTACAGGGCTATAACGAGTATAAAAAGACAGGCCGCTTATCGGAGAAGGAGATCGCCCAGGCGGTCGCCGACCTGGAAAAGGAGTCACGCTCCAAGCTCGGCAAAGGTCTCCAGGTTTCCGTCCGCTCTTCGGCGCCGGTGTCCATGCCAGGCATGATGGACACCGTTTTGAATGTGAACAGTATGTCCGAGATGCGGGCGGCCATAAGGCGTATCTTCGAGTCCTGGGATAACATACGCGCCATCGAATACCGCCGCCTGAATAATATACCTTCCGATATCGGCACAGCAGCCGTGGTCCAGTCAATGGTCTTCGGCAATAAAGATGACAAATCCGGCACGGGCGTGGTATTCAGCCGTAACCCCAGCACGGGGGAGCATGGGCTGTTCGGCGAGTACATCCAGCGTGCGCAGGGGGAGGCCATTGTGTCCGGGGCCACGACGCCCGTCCCCGTGGCCAAGCTCGCATCTATCATGCCGAAAATGTACCGGGAACTGGAAAAAAAGGTCGCATCGCTGGAAGCCCATTTCCGCGATATGCAGGATGTTGAGTTCACCATCGAGTCGGAGAAACTGTATATACTGCAGACCAGGTCGGGAAAAAGAAGCGGTCAGGCTGCCATAAAGGTGGCCGTAGATATGGTGCACGAGGACCTCATAACCGTGGAAGAGGCTATCCTGCGGATAAAGGCCGACGACCTGCGTGCGCTGCTGCATAAACACATCAAATCAGCCCAATCACATGAACTTTTGACCAGGGGATTGGCGGCGGCTCCCGGCGCTGTCAGCGGGCGCGTGGTTTTTACTGTTGAAGACGCCATGCTCCTCTCCAAGAAAAGCATCGCTTCCATACTGGTGAGGCCGGAGACCAGCCCGGACGATATACAGGGCATAGCGGCCGCCGATGGCGTGCTTACTTCCAGGGGCGGATTGACATCCCATGCGGCCATTGTGACCAGGGCCATGGGCAAGCCCTGTGTCTGCGGGGCTGAAGATATTGAGATCGTTCCCAAAGAAAAACACTTTACATGTAAAGGCAAGACCGTCCGTCAGGGAGATACCATCACTATCGACGGCACGGCGGGCACTGTTTATATGGGCACGCTTCCCCTTGAGGAAGGGACGATGATAGCGGAGTTCAAGGAGCTGCTCTCCTGGCTGGACGGCGCCAAGCGGCTGGGGGTCAGGGCCAACGCGGATACGCCGGACATGGTGGCGCAGGCCATTAATCTCGGAGCGGAAGGCATCGGGCTCTGCCGCACTGAGAGACAGTTCAACGGCCCTGAACGCCTTTCCGCCATCAGGGAATACATCCTGGCCGAAACCCCGGCGCAGAAGGCTAAAGCGCTGCAACATCTGAGCAAGCTCCAGAAGGAGGATTTTCAGGCGCTCTTCAAGGAATTGAAGGGGTTGCCCATCATCATCAGGCTGCTCGACCTGCCGCTCCACGAGTTCCTCCCCTCCGAAACGGATGCAGCCGATGCCAGGACCAAACAGCGGATAGCCGAGCTCAAGGAGATAAACCCCATGCTCGGACACAGGGGCGTACGTGTCGCAGTCACCAACCCCGAGATATACAGGATGCAGGTCGAGGCCGTCGAAGCGGCTATGAAAGAGGCCCCGGCCGATGTATCGATTATGATCCCGCAGGTGATAACGTCGCAGGAACTCATCATGATCAAGAAGAGCTGCACCGAGGGTTCCAAGCTGAAGGTGGGGACAATGATGGAGACCGTCCGC